>ERZ1034687.1083-NODE-1083-length-15352-cov-16.575799_pt1 | contig 15352 bp, 18 predicted proteins | sample MGYA00520704_ERZ1034687 | MGnify/ENA primary metagenome ERZ1034687 (study PRJEB33766, sample SAMN09781762) | gut metagenome | biome: gut microbiome | host: Homo sapiens | place: Madagascar | study: EMG produced TPA metagenomics assembly of the PRJNA485056 data...
TTATAATTTACGGAACATATTGTCAATACAGAAAAATGAATTACAAATTTTTTGTTTAAAAAAACTTTTTCTGTCTTGATAATCACAGGTCGATTTGTTATAATAATAGGTAACAATAAAAATCGAATTTTGTAGTATGGAGGAATAATATGCTGAATACAAGTTATGACGAAAAATTTGGCAAGAAGGGCCTTACATTCGACGATGTTCTCCTTATTCCGGGCGAATCAGATGTTGAACCCAAGAATGTTGATGTGTCAACTCATCTTACCAAGACAATCAAGCTTAACACTCCGCTTATGACTGCCGCTATGGATACTGTTACCGAAACAGATATGGCAATTGCCATGGCTCGTGAGGGCGGCGTTGGTATTATTCATAAGAATATGTCAATTGAAAAGCAGGCAGATCAGGTTGACAGAGTAAAGAGAAGTGAAAACGGTGTTATCGTTAATCCGTTTTTCCTTTCTCCCGAGAACACAGTAAGAGATGCAGATGAACTTATGGGTAAGTACAAAATTTCGGGTGTTCCGATTTGCCGTGACGGCAAGCTTGTCGGCATTATTACAAACCGTGATATGCGTTTTATGACAGGCTCAGATTTTGCACAGCCGATTTCTGCTGTTATGACGCATGAAAACCTTGTTACCGCTCCTGTCGGTACAACTCTTAAGCAGGCTCAGCAGATTCTCCGTGAGCACAGAATCGAAAAACTCCCGATTGTCGGCAAGGACGGCAGTCTTAAAGGACTTATCACAATTAAAGATATTGAAAAGAGCGTTCAGTATCCCAACTCTGCCCGTGATGACAAGGGCAGACTTATCTGCGGTGCTGCTATCGGTGCTACAAAGGATGTTCTTGACAGAGTTGCCGCTCTTGTTGAGTCACAGGTTGATGTTGTTGTTCTTGACTCTGCACACGGACACAACTCAAATGTTGTTCAGTCTGTTGCAAAGGTTAAGAAAGCATATCCGAACCTTCCTCTTATCGCAGGTAACATTGCTACGGCAGAAGCTGCAAAGGCTCTTATTGACGCCGGCGCAGACGCTATTAAGGTTGGTATCGGTCCGGGTTCTATCTGTACAACAAGAATCGTTGCAGGTATCGGTGTTCCTCAGATTACAGCTATCTATGACGCCGCTTGTGAAGCGTCAAAGTACGGCATCCCTGTAATCGCAGACGGCGGTATCAAGTACAGCGGTGATATCGTTAAGGCACTTGCCGCAGGCGGCAGTGTTGTAATGGTCGGTTCACTTGTTGCAGGTTGTGCCGAAAGCCCCGGAGACAACGAAATCTATCAGGGCAGACAGTTTAAGGTATACAGAGGCATGGGCAGTCTTGGAGCAATGGGCAAAGGCAGTGCAGACAGATACTTCCAGGCAAGTAACAACAAGTTTGTTCCCGAAGGTGTTGAAGGTCGTGTACCTTACAAGGGACCGCTTTCGGACACAATTTATCAGATGCTCGGCGGACTTCGTGCAGGTATGGGTTACACAGGCTGTGCAACAATCAAGGATCTTCATGAAAAGGCAAGATTTGTTCAGATTTCAGGTGCAGGTCTGCGTGAAAGCCATCCGCATGATATTCAGATTACAAAAGAAGCTCCTAACTACTCTTATCATTCATAATTGATAAATCATAAATATTTGCATAAAATAAAAGAAAAGGATGTGCCGACAGTTTATGTACAGACTCGGAATTGATCTGGGCGGAACAAACATTGTAGCCGGTGTTGTTGACGAAAATTACGAAATTATCGCAAAGGCAAGCTGTAAAACAAATGTGCCCCGTCCCGAAAGCGAAATCTGCGACAGTATGGCAGATGTTGCATTAAAGGCAATTGAAAAAGCAAAACTCACCATTGATGATATTGAGTCAATCGGTATCGGTGTACCGGGTGCGGTTAATCCGAAAACAGGCGTTATAGAGTATTCGGCTAATCTTTTCTTCCATAACTGGCAAGTTGTCAAGATGATGGAGGAAAGGCTCAATACAAAGATTTGCGTTGAAAACGATGCAAACGCTGCTGCCCTCGGCGAGTATCTTGCAGGCAGTGCAAAGGGTGCAAAAAATGCGATTGCAATAACACTCGGCACAGGTATCGGCGGCGGTATCATTATTAACGGCAAGATTTACAGCGGTTCTAACTATGCAGGCGCTGAGCTTGGACATATGGTTATCGTTAAAGACGGTAAGGAATGTGCGTGCGGCAGAAAGGGCTGTTGGGAGGCGTATGCGTCTGCAACAGGTCTTATTAACCTCACAAAGCAGGAAATCCTCAAGGAGAACTTCGACTTCAGCTATATGCTCAAGTCATGTGACGGTGATATTAACAAGGTTACAGGCAAGACTGCGTTTGATGCTGTTCTTGCAGGTGATGCAAATGCCAAAACCGTAATTGACGAGTATATCGGTTATCTCGCTTGCGGTCTTGTGAATATTATTAATATTTTCCAGCCGGATATCCTTTGTATCGGCGGCGGTATTTCAAATCAGGGCGAGAATCTTCTTGCTCCGCTCCGTACGATTGTTGAAAAGGAAAGATATACAAAGCATAACGATAAGCAGACAGTCATCTGCAAGGCAAGCCTTGGCAATGATGCAGGCATTATCGGTGCGGCTTTTCTTGAATAATTGACAAACTGTTAAAATTTACTTCGTGATTTCGGGCGGAAAAAATGTATTTTCTGCCCGAAAAGCGGATTTTTAAAATAATAAAAACTTTTTTGAAAAAAATTAAAAAAAGTGTTGACAAATCGTCCTTTTTGCCCTATAATAAATCTTGCTGATTTCGATTAGAAATCCTCATGTATTACATGGCGGAATAGCTCAGCTGGCTAGAGCATTCGGTTCATACCCGAAGTGTCGTAGGTTCAAGTCCTATTTCCGCTACCATATTTGGCCCGGTGGTCAAGCGGTTAAGACACCGCCCTTTCACGGCGGTAACACGAGTTCGATTCTCGTCCGGGTCACCAAATATATTTGCCGGTGTGGTGGAATAGGCAGACACAAGGGACTTAAAATCCCTCGGTCATTGCGACCGTACCGGTTCAAGTCCGGTCACCGGCACCAAAAAACAGCCACGAGGGCTGTTTTTTTCGTTTCGGTGATTTTTTAATTGTATAGTTGTTGATGTCCAAGGACCATCCGTTTTGGATGGTCTTTCTTGATTATTTGTGAATATATCATTGACAAGATATGTTTATTAGTTTAAAATTAAATTAGGTAGTATAAATACTTTTTCATTGCATACAGATATTTGTATGTTAAAGAAAAGGGTGTGGTGTGCTATTAATAATATGAAGGAGGAAACTAATATGGCTGTTCTTGCAGTACCAATGGATAAAACATTTGAAATTGCTGTTGATAAGGTTGAAAATTTCGATAAAAAAGCTAAAGAGCATTCCGGAAAACATCTTCTTCAGGATAGGTTGAAAAAGCACAACAAAGGTGATGTTGAGTGGGATTTGAAGAAGTAAAAAAGTTTAAATATAAATTTAAGAGAATTTCCTCAATTAACATTGAATTAATTGAGGATTTTTCTTGTGGTTCAGAAGAACTTGACAAAAAGCTTATACAGATGAAAGAAAACGACGAGGGAACTACATTTGTTTTTCTGGATGAAACAAATGGTCAGATAATCGGATATTGTACCTATTGTGCATCAGGACTGAAAAAAGCTTATGAAAATGATTCAATAACTTATCCTGCAGCAGAAATAAAATATTTTGCAATAGATAAAACCTATCAGCATAAATCTTATGACGATGATTTTAAATTCAGCGATTTAATGTTGTGTGAGGTTTTGAAAAAATTGATTGAGATTTCCGAAGAAGCAATTTCTTTTGATTATATCTTATTGTATTCAGTACCCGAGGCTGTAAGCTTTTACAAAAGAAATGGATTTTGTGAATTTACGGAGTTTATGAAAAAGGATTCTTACAACTATATTGACGGGTGTATTCCGATGTTTTTTACATTATAACTAAACACAACAAAGCCTTGCAAGTAAAAAATTGCAAGGCTTTTATAATTTGGTTGGGAATATAAACTTATGTTGAAACAGTTTCTGTATAGCTTGCGTAGCAAACATAGTTCGCCAACGGCAAATATAACCCTGCCAATGGCAGATGTATATGAAAATGACCTACTGAAAAACAGCAGGTCATTTTCGGAGAGAGTATATTTTAAGAAGAAAGATTTATACGATTCTTCGGTGTTAATAAAATTGTATTTATGTATGTTTGGTGGAGAGAAAGAAAATTTGTATCAAAAAAATTTATGAATAGGATCTGCACAAATCCATGCTGTAAACCATATTGTCCTTTGAAACCATGGTTATTGGGGTTGTGGGGGAAAGCTCGTTAAACTTTACAAGAAAGCTGTTGTCTTTTCCGTCGTGCATACCCGTTACAATGCGTTCAACATTGTTGTCACCTACAAATTCGGCAGTAACCTTTGGTGCGTCATCCGAAAACATCACGGTCATATCTGCACCCGATTCCTTTGCAATAAGGTAAAGATACTCGATTTCATCACTTACTGACGAATAGTCTGACATCGGTTTTAAAACGCTCATAACTCTGAGTTCGCAATCAGAGCTGTCGGCAATTTCTTTGGCAATTCGGATAATTCTGTCACAGTTGTACTGACTTGTGACGCAGGCAAGAACTGCCGACTTCGTGTTTTTCAATTTTTTCACCTCCTTTTTTATTGTGACTATATCATAACAGCCGTTTTTGACGGAAAAATATTCATATTGTGAACTTATTGTGAATTTTTGCTTTTTTAATAAATGTGCGCAAAATTTAAAAAATTCAGTATTTATCGGCATTTTCAGAAAATTATTTTAAAAATAGTATGTGAGTATACGAGAGTATATGAGAGTAAACAAGCGTATTTAAGAGATTGTTCAAAGCTAAATTAAATTTTTTCAAAAAAGTGTTGACAATGGGCATAAATTGTAATATAATCAATCTCACAGTGAAAAAATACAGGAGGATATTGTTATGTCAACTTTTTTAGCTAAACCAAACGAAGTTGAGCGCAACTGGTATGTAATTGATGCAGCCGGCAAGTCACTCGGTCGTGTAGCAGCTCAGGCAGCTACTCTCCTCAGAGGTAAGAACAAGGCTACTTTTACTCCCAATGTTGACTGTGGTGATCATGTAATCATCATCAACTGCAAGGACGCTGTTCTTACAGGTAACAAGCTCACACAGAAGAAGTGGCAGCGCCACACAGGCTATATCGGCCATCTTAAGGAAACTCGTTACGATACACTTATGGCAACAAAGCCTACAAAGGCTATGGAGCTTGCCGTTAAGGGTATGCTTCCTAAAAATACACTCGGCAGAGCAGCTCTTTTAAGATTAAGACTCTTTGAGGGTGCAGAACACAATCATCAGGCTCAGAAGCCTGCAATGATTGAAGACTAATTGAAGGAGGCAAAAGATAATGTACGATAAGACACCTTATTTTTACGGTACAGGCAGAAGAAAAAGTTCTGTTGCTCGTGTAAGACTTTATCAGGGCACAGGCAAAATCACAATCAACGATCGTGACATTGACGATTACTTTGGTCTTGAAACACTCAAGCTCATCGTAAGACAGCCTCTCGCTCTTACAGAAACAGACGAGAAGTTCGACATCGTTTGCAGAGTATCAGGCGGCGGCGTAACAGGCCAGGCCGGTGCTATCCGTCACGGTATTTCAAGAGCTCTTCTTCAGTATGACACAGAGAATCTCCGTGGCAAACTCAAGAAGGCAGGCTTCTTAACTCGTGATCCGAGAATGAAAGAGCGTAAGAAATACGGTCTTAAAGCAGCTCGTAGAGCTCCTCAGTTCTCAAAGAGATAATCTTTGTGCTTTCCAGCACGCTTCAAGGCTACTGTTTACAGGGTTTTTGGAGTATTCAGACGGTTTGAGATGTGCTTAAATGTGTTAGATAAGCAACAAGCAAGTAACACATAAGTAACAACAGTTCTCAACCTCAATAAGCAATCAAAAGAGATGTTTTTCTAAGTTCAGAAAGACATCTCTTTCTTTTTTGCTTTTAGATTTTATTGATCGCATTGATTAGCACCTCAACGTCTAAATGTGTGTACACTCTTTCGGTCATCGTCATAGCGCCCGAGTGTCCGACAATCTTTTTAATTGTGGTTTGGTCAACCTGTGCTTCCGCCAGCATTGAGATACAGGTGTGTCGTGTACAATGCGGTGTGTGATCCATATTCAGATTGACCATAAGCGGCGTAAAATAACTATCGTAGTAATTGCGGTAATCAAACTTGTTTCCATTTTCGGTGTGAAGCAGATATTCGCTCTCGCCGTCGTTGTACCAGTTCTTAAAGAACGGCAGTACCTTGTCGGCGATCGGTACTCGTCTGATTCCGTTGTCAGTTTTGCTGAGCTTGACATCAAAATATTGTTCTTTCAGGTTTACATCTTCTCGTTTTAGATTCAGTATTTCGGAAATCCTCACACCAGAATAAATCAGCATGAGGACGATCTGATAATACTTGTCATCTGACGCTTTCCATAAGCGGTCAATTTCTGCTTTGGTGAACTTTTCCCGATCCCTTTTGTTCGGGTTGCGGCCTTTATGCTTTACAATGTCCACATATTCGGAGTAATCCTTGTTGCACAGCTCATTTTTCATAGCGTATTCGTAGAGCTGATTCAAAAGAACTTTCAGTTTTCGCAACGTGGGATAATTCTTGCCGCAGGTGTCCACGACGTTTTGCAGCTCTGCAAGCTTGATTTCCTTGAACACCTTGTCGTAAAGCGGTACGCAGGCTTTATATGAAGCCTTGTAACCTTTTACGTTGGAATCCGATACCGTCGGAAACTTCTCCACAGACCAACGCTCATACACTTCCTTGAATGTGATCTTGGAAGCAGAAACGTCAAAGGGATTGTTGTTGTAGTCTGCCAGCATTTGCAGTGCCTCAGATTTGGTGGCTGCATAGCCTATGACCACATAGTCCTGAACCTTTTTGTCTGTCTTTTCATCAATGTGCCAGCCGATAGTTTTTCTGACCATATAGGGTTTTCTACGCCTACCCGATAGCTTTGTGACGCCGCCGTAACCGTTTGGCAACCTCACTCTCCAAAACCTCCTTGTTTTAGTTTTATTTATGATAAGAGCTTATTGCTCCGTATCACCTTTGTTTGCTTGTTCTTGGAACTTCTTTATGTAGTATTCGTTGAATTTTCTTAACCGTTCCTCGTTATCTAAAACCTCATATTCTCTGTCCGTCAGGAAGTAATCGCTCCGGGATTTGATTTCTTTTTTTTCCCAATCACGGAACATCTCGTAGTCGATTTTATAGGTTTCAAAACTTTCACGATTATAATCGAAGTTCCTCAACATTGTATAAAGCGCACTGTTGCCATCAGCTTCGTGTACATCGAATACAAGTGATACCTTTCTGATTGTTTCGGGTCCTTTGGTAAATTCGACCTCAAAGCGAAGGTCTTGTTTTCGATTCAGCTCGAACAAGTACGCATACACATCGCCCAATGTTTCCAATTTAATATGCGACGAATCGTAGCCTATCAAGTAATTGATGGGCATTTTTAATATGTCCGCTATCTGTTCTAATACAGAGACGGACATATCTATTTCTCCACTTTCGTACTTCTGCACGGTGCGGAGTGATTTTCCCAATTGTTTCGCAAGCTCGGTCTGACTAATCCGAAGCTGCTTGCGCTGTTTGGCGATTCTTTCGCCGATTAAGGTTTGCAAATTATCCATTTCGTCATCACCTCATTATAATAATAACACACTTCTTTGTGAATTGCAAGTGCATTTGCGAAATTAAAATACATAATTTTTGAAATTAGGTATTGACAAGTCATATAAATGCGTATACAATGAATATGCGAACTTAAAGTGCGCAAATAATTAACAGGAGGATATGCTATGGAGAATAAGCTATATATAGATTGTCCGAAATTCACAGGAAGGAACGTTCCTATTACCGAGATCGCAAAGGCTATCGGCAAAGACGCTCAATATGTCCGTGTTGGTTTGCAACAGGGCATCTTGAAATTCGGCTATGCTATGAAGCTTGACAAATCAAGCGAGTACAACTACTACTGCCCCGACAAAAAAGTCTGGGAAGAAACCGGCTACTTTAGAGATAAAGAAGCCAGCAAAAGGAGGATTGAACTATGAATGAAAAATACGACCTTTGCGATATTGACGAATCGTATTTACACACGGTCTCGATGACCGAGCTGTTTGACAGTGCCTATCAGAGTAAGCCGCCGATCATCGACGGCTTGCTCTACCGGGGAACATATCTTTTCGCCGGCTCTCCGAAGATCGGCAAGAGTTTTTTGATGGCACAGCTTGCCTATCACGTCAGCACAGGCACAAACCTGTGGGGCTTTGATGTTCGGCAGGTTAAGGTATTGTATCTCGCTCTGGAGGACAACTATCCGAGATTGCAAAAGCGGCTGTATCGTATGTTCGGAACAGCCGAAAACGAAAACCTGTTCTTTTCGGTATCAGCTCATCAGCTCGGCAATGGCTTGGACGAGCAGCTGGACGGCTTCTTACAGAAGCACCCAGATACTTCGCTTGTGATTATCGACACCTTGCAGAAGGTCAGAGAAGTCGGCGGCGAGAATTACAGCTACGCCAATGACTATCAGATCATCACGAAGCTAAAGAGCTTCACCGACAACCACAACATTTGTATGTTGGTTGTCCATCATACACGCAAGCAAACGGCGGACGATAAATTCGATATGATTTCCGGCACTAACGGTTTGCTCGGCGCTGCTGACGGAGGATTCGTTCTTTCCAAAGATAAGCGTACGAGCAATAATGCCACGCTTGAGGTATCTGGCAGAGATCAGCAAGACCAGCGTGTGTACTTGAAGAAGAATACGGAAACGCTGGTGTGGGAGCTTGACAAAATCGAAACAGAGCTTTGGAAAGCGCCGCCGGAGCCGTTGCTCGAGAGGATCGCCGAAAGGGTGACTGCCGACAATCCGCAATGGTGCGGAACGCCGACGGAGCTGTGCGAGTATCTCACCGTTGACATCAAGCCGAACGCTATCACGCAAAAGCTGAATGTCAATGTCAACCGTCTGATGGACGAGCACAAGATCGTCTACCACTACAAGCGCACTCACGAAGGGCGCAGAATCACGCTGACCTATGAGGGCGGCGTGTCAAAGCGTGACAGCTGTGACAGCGATTGTGGGGTGTGTGAAACACCGACACAGCTGACACGGACTGACACGCAATAGAGTTTAGGCGGGGTGCAGGGAGCCCTTTTCAAAGGGCTGCCCTTGCCTCCCAGCGGGCGCAAAACCTGCTCGTAGGTTGCATTTTTGATGGCTCTGCTGTCAAAAGTGCTTTTGCGTTACTCTTGGCAAGAGTAACAGAACCTGAGTTAGAGATAATTTAGTGAGATAACCATATTTTAATACAGATTTGAGGTAGATAAATGAAGAGAACGATCAGCGCAATGGTGGGTAAAGGCTCCGTCACGCACAACAGCCGCAGTTTCACAGCGGAGAACGTGTACAGCGAGCGTACCCACCTCAATATAGATTACTGCAATGAGCCGATCAAGAAAGTGTACCACGAACTGTTTGACGAAGCTCTGAAACAGTACAATGATAAACAGAAACGCAAGGACAGAAAGATTTCCGATTACTACAAGCATATCGAGTCCGGAAAGCAGGAAAAGCTGTTCCACGAGATCATCTTCCAAATCGGCAACATGGAAGATATGTCGGCAACAGGAGAGCACGCCGAGCTTGCGAGGACAGTCCTCGACGAATACTATCAGGGCTTCCAAGAACGCAATCCATATCTGCGAGTGTTCTCGGCGCACCTTCATATGGACGAAGCAACGCCGCATATCCATATCGACTTTATACCGTTCACCACCGGGAGCAATCGAGGTTTGGAAACACGAGTTTCGCTGAAACAGGCTCTGCTCAATATGGGTTTCAAAGGCGAGGGCAGAAGCGACAACGAACTGAATCGCTGGATACTTTCCGAAAAGAAAGTCCTTGCTCAGATTATGGAGCGGCACGGTATCGAGTGGGAACAGAAGGGCACGCACGAGCAGCACCTATCCGTCCTTGATTACAAAAAACAGGAGCGAGCCAAAGAGGTCGCCGAGCTCGACCGGGAGATTGAGGGAAAGCAGTTGGAGGTCAAAGGTCTGAAAGCGACGGCTGAAAAAATCAAGGAAGCAACGGATTCACTCGACAGCATAGAACATCAGCTTGACAATAATCCAGAGCTGCAACTCCCGGAACCGCAGGGCTTGATGTCGGCAAAGAGTTACAAGAAAAAGTTTGTAGATCCGTTAATCAAGCGGCTGAAAAATCTTGTTCGATCTGCGGTAGCAAAAAGCTATTTGGGTTGGGAAAACTATCACCGCATCAACAATCTGAACGGCAGATTATACAACGAAAACAAAAGTCTGAAACACGAAAATTCAAGGTTGAAGGAATTGAATAATCAACTCCGAGAGCAAAACAAAGCCTATCGCCTGTTGGAAAAGGTTTTCGGTAAGCGCAAGCTCAATGAGATTATCGAGCAGGCGAGAGGATACAAAAAGTCAAAACAGCGTGACGCACGCTAATATATTATGAAAGGTTGATGAACAATGGAAAAGAGAATTTACGACAAGAAAACGGGTATCCACTACGAACTGCAAGGTGATTATTATCTGCCGTGTTTGGAGCTGCCCGAACAGCCAAAGGTTGATATCGGGATATGGGGCAAGCGGCATTTGAGGTACATCAAACAGCACCACAAAATCCGCTATACCAATCTGATGACAAGCTGTAAGCTCACCGCCTACCTCGCCGACATCGACGAGCAGGCAGAGGATATGTTCTTTCGGTTAGTAAAACAACTCTCCGAAAAAGAAGGCGTAACCGAACAGCTCAAAGCGGAAAACCAAATGATGTGGGTTGCGAGAATGAACAATATCCGTAACCGTGCAGAGGAGATTGTAACTGAAGAGCTGATATACACCTAATAACACAGAGGGCAACAGATAGAGATACTTGTTGCCCTTACTATATCTTGTGATAACAGATTTTTTATTTGACATATATCGTATAAAATTATATAATCAATACGAGAGCTTATATGCTGCTGAATTTATATGCTGATTGTAATAGCAAAGTCCTTTTTATAGGACAATCAATTTGATATAATTCTATTATCAGGTAGTAGTGCGACTCTAATGATAATATGTTTGGGTGAGAAAAATGGCTGTTGCTGTTAAAACAGGTGATTATAAGACTTCTTTGATTAACAATAGAAGGTATTTAGGAAATAAGTATAAGTTGTTGCCGTTTATTACAAAAGTTGTTAATGAGGAGTGTTCTGATATTGATTCTGTTGCTGATATATTTGCAGGAACAGGTGCAGTATCTTCTGCTTTTACAGAAAAATTGTTGATTACAAATGATTTGATGTATAGCAACTATATTTGTAATTATGCTTGGTTTGGTGCTGAGGAATACGATCCTCAAACTATCATAGATTGCGTGGTACGTTATAATTCACTTAGTGATTTAGAAGATAACTATATGACAGAAAACTTCTCTGACACCTATTTTAGTAGGGATGATTGCGCTAAAATTGGATACATAAGAGAAGATATTGAAAGTTTATATGAAAATGATAGAATAAATCAAAGAGAGCGAGCAATTCTGATTACCTCTCTTCTTTATGCGATGGATAAAATTGCTAACACTTGTGGTCATTATGACGCTTATAGAAAAGGCGTAGTGTTTGAGAAAACACTTGAATTATATGTGCCTTTAGCTGAGGTTCATAATACTGCTGATAATCAATGCTATAATACTGATGCTAACGAGTTAGTAAAGGATATTACTGCTGATTTAGTATATATTGATCCGCCTTATAATTCCAGACAATACTGTGACGCTTATCATCTATTAGAAAATGTCGCTCGATGGGAAAAGCCCGAAGTGTTTGGTGTTGCCAGAAAAATGGATCGCAGTACGATGAAAAGTAAATACTGCACACAATCAGCAACAGAAGCCTTTGAGCAATTAATAGGAGATATTAAGGCTAAATATATTCTGTTGTCTTATAACAATATGGCAGAAAAGGGTAATGACCGTTCTAATGCAAAGATTTCCGATCAGGATATTATGCGTATCTTAGAGAAAAAAGGAGAAGTAAAAGTCTTTTCGGAGAGTTATAAGGCTTTTACAACAGGAAAGTCTGATATTGATGATAATCAGGAAAGATTGTTTTTATGCAGATGTTTCAATTAGCTGATACACAACTGATTCAATCACCGCTCAACTATACCGGCGGAAAATATAAGCTGCTCCCGCAAATCTTACCTCTTTTTCCGAAAGAGATAGATTGCTTTGTCGACCTATTCTGCGGCGGCTGCAATGTCGGCATCAATATAGATTCCAAAAGAGTAATTTACAATGATGTTGACGAGCATTTATTCTATCTTTTCAATACCTTTAAGAACCTTGATAAAGATGTTATTTTTGAGCTGATTTTTAAGATAATTAAGGACTACGATTTATCTCTTGTGTGTGAACACGGATATGATTATTATCATTGCGAGAGTGGCAAAGGTGTCGGTAGTTATAATAAAGAGCGGTTTTTGAAACTGCGTGACGATTTCAATCATCATAAGCAAGAAGATTACTATTACTACTTAATGTTGTATGTGTTGATTGTATATGCGTTTAACAATCAGATTCGATTCAACGCTAAAGGCGAATACAACTTACCAGTAGGAAAAAGAGATTTCAATAAAAAAATGCAAAGCAAACTGTCTGACTTCATTGACAGGTTACACCGTCAAGATTGTCATTTTACTTGTGTGAGCTTTACAGATTTTGATGTTTCTGCGTTGACCAATAGAGATTTTATCTATGTTGATCCGCCTTACTTAATTACCTGCGCTACATATAACGAACAAGATGGTTGGAATGAAGATCACGAAAAAGAGCTATTGCATTTTCTTGATGAATTGAATAGCAAAGGTATTCGTTTTGCCCTTTCAAACGTTTTCCGAAGCAAGGGTAAAGAGAATACTATTCTTATCGAATGGTTATCAAATAAAAAATATAAAACACATCATCTCGATTATGGTTATTCGAATTCAAATTATCAGACCAAAGATAAACAAACAAAAAGCGAAGAAGTATTGATTACCAATTATTGAGGATTTAGCTATGCCGAACGAAATTCCTTATAAGAGCTTTTGCTGGGCTTTAGGAACAACCAGCTTTAGAACAAAAGATTTTAATAAGACCATTGAGGAACAGCTTGCGTTACTCGATGGCTTCTGGGCTTTGCCTGAAAATCACGGAGCGACCTGGTCGGGTGATAATAACACACAGACACGCTACTATGATTATATGAAAGCAAAAGAGTTTGTTGTTGGAAGTGCAAAGAATAAGCCAAAGGACGCTCGTGAAAAAACCTCTGGTTTAGTTGATATTGGTATTATTGATGAGAATCGCAAACTTACCGAAGCTGGAAGAGCGCTGTTAGAAATCAGTCAATCAAACGACTTTTCTTCAGATAACTTTTTCCAGATCCCTAAAGATAGCTTCTTGTATCTAAGACAGTTACTAAAAACATATAACCGTGTTGACGGCTCTATTGTAAGACCGTTTATTATATTGCTTTATGTCCTTTCAAAAGTTGAATATTTATCATTAGATGAGTTCACCTATTTACTTCCATTATGTACAAGTGCCGAATATACAGAGCAGATAATTGGTGGTATTCAAGCTTGTCGAAATCATACAGTTTCATTTGATGATATTATAATAAACAGATTGCTTGAAATGGATAACTATCAAGCAGCATTAGATAAGTTGCTTGAAAACACAGTTACGGAGAGCCTAATCTGTGAAATCGGTTTAAATCGAAAAAGTCGAAACTACGATAAGACATATCTTCGCCTTTATGATGAGTTGTATTCTGTTTTCGTCAATCACGATAACGCTCGAATTCCGCTTATTTTCTCTGCAACTAAGAATATAAACATAGGTAAGTGGTGGAGAAGGTATTTGTTCAATACATCTTCTGAAAAAGCTATTGAAAAGAATCCGGTTGCTTGTTTGAAGCATACTGCTTTTGCGGGTGTATCAACGGAATCAGAATTCAAGACCGTTTTCTTTAAAACAATGCACTTGTTTAAGGCAAAGGCAACCTTATCCGATTACCTTGATTTAAACAGGCGATATATCCGAACTACAGATATTATTTTGTTTGAGGACAGTAATATAAAGCTGGATATTATTCCAAAGCATTTCTTTAATTCGATTGCTGATGAGCTGCACCATTACGCCTACACCACTTGTGACATATTGTTTGAAGATAGTAAACTGGTTGAGATTGCTGATTGCCTTGTAATTAACGAGGAAACTGTAATCGAAGGCGTAAATGCTGAACTCGGCACAAATGTCACTACAATAGGTGAAGCAAGAAATGTTCTCGAAGATAACCGCTATCGTAGATTGCAGCATCTGATTGATACGAGGTTTACCGACGAAACGATTGTAACCTTACTCGGATATTTTGAGAGCAGAAACGACACCGAAATAAAGAGTATGGTAACGGAAAACGCAGACATTCCGACTATCTTTGAATATGTGTTAGGTATTCTCTGGTATAAAATCAGCGAAAGACAGGGTAAGATTCTTGATTATATGAAATTGTCCCTTGACGCTGATCTCTTACCCAAAACACACGCCGCCGGTGGTGAAGCGGATATTGTATATGAATATCCCGAAACAGAATACTATCCGGCACATACATTGTTGCTTGAAGCGACTTTAGCCGACAACACAAATCAGAGACGTATGGAGATGGAGCCTGTTTCCAGACACTTGGGCAGACATCTTCTCAGGACGGGCAATCTCGATTCCTATTGTGTATTTGCGACAACATATCTTGATATAAATGTTATTGCAGACTTCAGAGGAAGAAAGCATATGCCGTTCTATGATACACAGGATTATACTAAAAGTGTTCCGGGAATGAAGATTATTTCACTACAAACATCTGAACTGAAAACTATTATTGATAACCAAAAGAATTATAAACAATTATACCAAATATTCAATGAAGCTTATATATCCAATCTTCCTCCGCATATGTGGTATGAAGAGTGTATAAAAAATCTATTATAATTAATGCTAGTGGGGCTAGGCTTAAAATATGAGATTTGCGGTGAAGGAGAATACCTAATGGCTGAACATCCAATTGTTTTTTTACATTTAAGTGATATACATATCTGCAATGAGAAAGATATAAGCGATAAACATATCAACAAGATAGTCGATT
>ERZ1034687.1088-NODE-1088-length-15287-cov-6.673976_pt1 | contig 15287 bp, 9 predicted proteins | sample MGYA00520704_ERZ1034687 | MGnify/ENA primary metagenome ERZ1034687 (study PRJEB33766, sample SAMN09781762) | gut metagenome | biome: gut microbiome | host: Homo sapiens | place: Madagascar | study: EMG produced TPA metagenomics assembly of the PRJNA485056 data...
TAGTATTAGCATTTCTCTCATCCACACTGCTGGGATTCTATGACGCCTTCAAGAAAAAGGCTCTTTCTGGTAACGCGGTGATTCCGGTGCTCTTTCTGAACACCCTATTTTCATCGCTCATTTTCATTCCGTTCATCATAATGAGCTATACAGGAACTCAGCTGGACGGAACGATTTTTCATGTAGCTGAAGGCGGATGGGAAGTTCATAAATATATTGTACTGAAGAGTATGATTGTACTGAGCAGTTGGACATTCGGTTATTTCGGTATGAAGCACCTGCCTCTTACCATTGTAGGGCCTATCAACGCTACAAGACCGGTGATGACACTTGTAGGTGCACTGATTGTATATGGGGAGGTATTGAACCTATATCAGTGGATCGGTGTGATTTTAGCCATCGTCTCTTTCGCCATGCTCAGCAAAAGCGGAAAGAAAGAAGGAATCGACTTCAAGCATGACAAGTGGATCTACTTCATCGTCTTGGCTGCCATATTAGGAGCGATCAGCGGTCTGTACGACAAATATCTCATGGCTCCTCCAGAGAATGGTGGCGTAGGACTGGACAGAATGATTGTACAGAGCTGGTACAATATCTATCAATTCTTCCTCATGGGAGCGATGATGCTCATGATCTGGTGGCCTAAGAAAAACAGTACCACCCCATTCCACTGGCACTGGTCTATCGTATTCATCAGTATCTTCTTGAGCGCAGCAGACTTCGTCTATTTCTATGCATTGAGTTTGCCAGGAGCCATGATCAGTATCGTGAGTATGGTGAGACGCGGAAGTGTCATCGTCAGCTTCCTCTTTGGAGCCGCCATTTTCCACGAAAAGAACCTCAAAGCAAAGTTTGTCGACCTGCTTTTGGTGCTCTTAGGTATGCTCTTCCTGTATTTCGGAACTAAATAAGAAACAGGGAAATTACTGCAAAAAGAATATTCTTTCCATTAAAAACAATAACTTTTTGAATATTTATTTGGCAGTTCGATAATAAAGTGTTAATTTTGCAGACAAAATAATTACCAAAAACAAATAGATTTGATCATGAACAGAACAATTATTACAGTAGTGGGCAAAGATACTGTGGGTATCATTGCAAAGGTTTGTACCTATTTGGCAGAGAATGACATCAACATTCTTGATATCTCACAGACCATCGTTCAGGAGTATTTCAACATGATGATGATTGTTGACATGGGTAAGATGAAGAAGTCTTTTGAGAATGTGGCTGATGAACTTGCTGAGATTGGTAAAGGCATGGGTGTACAGATCAAAACCCAGCGTGAGGAAATTTTTGATATGATGCACCGTATCTAATCAATCCTGATATTCATTCAGGGTATCAGTTTGACACATTATTATATATATAGATAAAAATACAATTATGATCAACATATCTGAGGTTATCGAAACCAACAAGATGATTGAGCAGGAAAATCTCGACGTTCGTACTATCACAATGGGTATCAACCTGTTGGATTGTGCTGCAACAGATGTAGACGTGCTCTGTCAGAACATATACAATAAAATAACTCGCCTGGCCAAAAATCTGGTAAAAACAGGCGAAGATATCTCTAAGGAATTTGGTATTCCTATCGTCAACAAAAGAATCTCCATTACTCCTATTTCACTCGTAGGCGGTTCTGCATGCAAGACTACAGACGACTATGTGAAGATAGCCAAGACGCTTGACAAATGTGCCAAGGAACTCGGTGTAAACTTCCTGGGTGGTTACTCTGCCATCGTAAGCAAGGGTATGAGCAAGAGCGATGAACTTCTGATTCGTTCTATTCCACAGGCTCTGGCGCAGACTGATTTTATCTGCAGTTCTATCAATGTAGGTTCTACAAAGACGGGTATCAACATGGATGCTGTCCGCCTGATGGGACAAATCATCAAGGATACTGCTGAAGCAACTAAGGACAAGGGTTCATTAGGTTGTGCTAAGTTGGTTGTTTTATGCAATGCACCTGACGATAATCCGTTTATGGCTGGTGCTTTCCATGGTGTCAGCGAAGCTGATGCTGTCATCAGCGTTGGTGTCAGCGGTCCTGGTGTTGTAAAATATGCACTGGAAAGTGTTCGCGGTGAAAGTTTCGAGGTTTTGTGCGAGACCATCAAACGTACAGCTTTCAAGATTACACGTGTAGGTCAGTTGGTGGCTAAAGAGGCTTCTGCTCGTCTGAATATCCCATTCGGCATCATCGACTTATCTCTGGCTCCTACTCCTGCTATTGGCGACAGTGTGGCTGATATTCTTAAGGAAATCGGTTTGGAGCATCCTGGAGCTCCTGGTACAACTGCTGCTTTGGCTTTGTTGAATGACCAGGTAAAGAAGGGTGGCATCATGGCTTCATCATACGTAGGTGGCCTGAGTGGTGCTTTCATTCCTGTAAGTGAAGACCAGGGTATGATTGATGCTGTAGAGGCAGGTGCTCTGACTATCGAGAAATTGGAAGCTATGACCTGTGTTTGCTCTGTAGGTCTTGATATGATTGCAATTCCTGGCGATACTCCTGCAACAACCATTTCTGGTGTGATTGCTGACGAGGCAGCTATCGGTATGATCAATCAGAAGACAACTGCAGTCCGCGTTATTCCTGTTGTAGGAATGAAGGTTGGCGACAATGTTGACTTTGGCGGTTTGCTGGGTCATGCACCTATCATGCCTGTTAACTCTTTCAGTTGTGAAGCATTTGTCAACCGTTTAGGACGCATCCCTGCTCCTATCCACAGTTTCAAGAACTAAATCAGAAAAATCATATAAAAAAGAGAGGGTGTGTCATAAGTCTGTGACGCACCCTTTTTTATAGCATTTCCTCAAAAGAAACGCATTTATAAGCTCTAACGAAGCGCTTTGTTAAGGTCTAAGTTTATTGAGATCTAACAAAGCGCTTTATTAAGGTCTAATGAAGCGCATCGTTAGGTGTTAATGAAGCGCATCGTTAGGTACTAATAAAGCGCTTCTTCATCCGTCTATAATTTTCAAGGATTCAGGTTTCATAATTTCCGTCCCTGTACCCACTTTTATTTTTCCCTGCCCACGGAAAAATTCTTGCGTGGGCAGGGAGAAATTCATTCGTGGACAGGGAGAAAAATATACCCAGGCAGAGAAGGGAAATTATAAGAGTATTTGTAGAAAACGGGAGTGTCATCGAGAAGGGCATGTTTTAACATTTATGGTAGGAAAATACAGATAGAAAAAGGGTGTGTCATGGCTTATGACACACCCTCCTTCTATTTACAGAAACATTTCTTTGTCTAATGATGCCTCAGTCCAAAAGATATTTATAGATAGGAACAACTTCTACATCAATTTCTAAATCTTTCAAAGTGATAGTTTCTTCTTGATCATAAGTGATAATCATACATTTTTTAGCTTTCAGAAACTTTGCGACCTTTTGCAAAGCACCGACCTCACGATTCTTTGTGGTATCATCTAACATACGATAAGAAACCTGAACCAAAAGTCCTTCCTTTGGTACACAAAAATCAACTTCTACGTTTTTGTTATAGTAATACAAGTCCTCCCCATACCTTTTATACAGATGAATAGCCACCATATTTTCCAACAACTTAGTCTCTGGTTGGAAGAGAAAGAGGTTCAAGATACCATTATCATAGAAATAATGCTTTTTGATTGTTTCCCTATCAGAGATAGAGTCTGTAAAACAACTGATACCAAAAGTAAGATATGATTCATTCGTATAGTCAAGATAAGAACTGATGGTTTCCCTTGTAATCTTTGTTCCATTCCCTTGCAAAATATTCTGTAATCTCTTGATGGCTGTAGGCTGCACACACTATCAGCCAATTTTCTTACAAGCATACGCAGGCTCTGCTCATTTCTTACACCTCTACCTATACATAATTGGCGTTTTCATCAAAAGAGACACTCCTATTTTGGAGTCTTACTTTACCAACAAACTCCTGTTGCCAAAGTATGATTTGCTTAATGACGTTTTTATCCATTTTCTTCCTTTCTAAGCTATATGGATGCAAAGATAAACAAAAAAATCGATATAGGAAGCATAAAACTGGCAAAATATGACTTCTATAGAAGACATATTTTAGTTAAAAAATGCTATATTCACAATTTGCAGATATAAATGTTACCCAAAGATAACATTTATATATTTTTAAATGATAATCTAAGGGTTATCCGACAAGAAATGCGTACTTTTGCTTACATGAAAAGAAAACAGATATATATTGCTATCATATCCCTCGTTTGCTGCGCTCTCATCGCAATCGGGGTCACCCTTCATCTGCGCAATCAGAAGGAGCCTCAGCCTACCGCTGTCAAGGCACCAGATACCCGCAAGAAGATAACCGTGGCAAAAGATACCATCAAGAAGATAAAACCTGTCATCAAGCAGGACTTCAATATCATAGGTACCCTGAGAGATACTGACGGAAAAGGTGTGGCGAACGTCATCGTAAGCGATGGATATAACTGCGTGAAGACTGATTCGCTCGGAAGATACAAGATGAAACGGGACAGTCTTGCCCGCTTCATCTACTACAGCGTGCCTGCCGACTGTGAGGTTCCTATCCATTCTGCTACAGATCGCACGGCTTGCTTCTACCAGCCAGTATCCAAGAAAAAGAAAATATATGATTTTACCCTGAAAAGACTACCTGGAGGAAAGGAAATCAGTTATAAGATGATTGTCATCGGCGACCCGCAGGTTACCAATGCCTACAGTCCTTATTATACCTCGCCCACCGACAACCCCATCAAAAAGAGCGACGTAGAACGATTTACCACCCAGACGATGGCAGATATCAAGCAGACCATCAGGAGTCTGCCTGCCGGGACTCCTGTCTATGGACTCAGCATGGGCGATGACGTACAGTATTACGGAGGATATAATGCCCACCTGGAGAGACAGATACGCCAAGCTTTGGGCTCATCGAAGATGCGCCTCTTCTCCGTCATCGGCAATCACGACCAGGACGGAAAGGCACTCTACAGACGTAAGTGGGAGGAAAACTTCGGACCTACCGACTACTCTTTCGACCGTGGCGATGAGCACTTTGTGTGCATCAACAACTGCTTCTTCTATCGTGGGAAAGCCTATTATTCACCAGGCGAACTGCGAGAGCGGCAGATGCGCTGGCTCAAGCAGGATCTCGCCCTCACGCCCAAAGACAAAAAGGTAGTACTCTGTTACCATATTCCTTTCACCTTCGGAAATGCACCTTTCGGCAAAGCCAAACCTCTTGGCATAGAGAATGAGAAGGGACATTATTCCTCCTCTCGCCTATCCCAACTCCTGGCACTTCTGCATCAGTTTGAGGGAGGATACGAACTCTTTTGCGGTCACACCCATTTCGCCTGCAACCATGAAATCCGGTATGAGGGCGAGGATGTGATGGAGCATTGTCATGCTGCAGCATGTGGCAATATCTGGCAATCCAACATAAATATCTGCGGTACACCAAACGGCTATTATGTCTATCAGTTCATTGGTACCCGCCTTACCGATTGCTATTATAAGGGCACATTCTGGGATAAGAACAAACAGATGACCATCTTCAGAGCACAGACCGACTTCAATGGCGAATCGTATGCTGAGGACTGGGGACTTTCCAAAGATAAAGATAAGAATATACTGGTAGCCAATGTCTTTAACGCCGACTCCCACTGGCGGGTTGTGGCAATAGAAGATGGCAAGGAATACCGGATGCACCGCATCAGCAGCAAAGGTCAGGATGCCTTTGCCGCTGGCTATCATCATAAATACAGCAAATCAGTATCCTATCGTTTTGTGAGCAAAGGCAACAGTTATCTGCTCATGAACCATCTGTATTATTATGTCCCAAAGAATCCGAATGCCAGAATAACAATCAAGGCTTCAGACCCTTATGGTCATACATTTACCGCAGAGAGTACCGAAGCGGTCAGTGAGCCTTTCTTCAATTACGCTCACTACTATGAGCAGGAGAATCAGGAATACAAGAAGGCAAGAAACTCCCTCTTGCGAGATTCTACCATAAATAGGCAGAAAGATTCGACACAAAGCAATCGACATACAAAGCAATAAGCATAAAATAACATAAAGCATAAGAAAATGGCAAAGAACAATACCCCAAAAGCTGTCAAGACTGAAAAGAATGCCAAGAATACAGCAACGAGTACAAAGAAAACCACAAAGAAAAAGAAAAAAGTCAAGGTTTCTCATATCGTTAAACCAGCAGAAATGACTCTGGAAGAATGGCAAATCAAACTTCGCAAACAAGTGACAGAAACAGAACACTTCAATATCAGTTGTGTAGATGATGAACTTTGCCCTGGCGAATATATCGTTCGCAATCCAGAGAAAAATAACGAGTACAAGGTAGTGTATCGTGGAGCCAACAGCGAATGGAATTATTGTTCTTGTATGGATTTCAAAACTTCAAAACTTGGCACATGTAAGCATCTCGAAGCCGTGAAGAAATGGTTTAGTGGAAAACGAGGCTTACATGTACATCGTGAGCTTCCTCCTTACACCTCTGTCTATCTATCTTACAGAGACGAACGATGCGTGAAGATTCGCATCGGAAGCGAAAACAAGGAAGCATACGAAAAACTTGCCAAAGATTATTTCGACGAAAAACATGTTCTAAAGAAAGCTGCCTATGCCCATATCGGATCTTTCTTAAAGCAAGCCCGCCAAATTAGCGATACATTCAGATGCTATAAAGATGCCATTGACTTTATCATCGACAAACGAGAGAAATCTACAAGAGAGAAGATTATCAAGACGTACGATGATAAGAAACTCGATAATCTTCTGAAAGTTAAACTCTATCCTTACCAAAAGGAGGGTATCCGCTTTGCAGCCAAGGCAGGAAAAGCTATCATTGCCGACGAAATGGGTCTCGGCAAGACAATCCAAGCCATTGGAACAGCCGAACTTCTAAGAAAAGAAGGACTCATCGGCTCTGTACTCATCCTCTGCCCTACCTCCTTGAAATACCAGTGGCGCAGTGAAATCAAAAAGTTCACTGACGCCGAGGTCTTTGTTATAGAGGGAAATCATCTCAAGAGAAAGGATGCCTACAATCGTCCAGAACCTTACAAGATTATCTCCTATAATAGTGCCGCCAACGACATTAAGATACTCGGCAGTCTGCAAACCGACATGCTCATCATGGATGAGGTGCAACGCCTCAAAAATTGGAATACCCAAATTTCCCGTGCAGCAAGAAAGATAGAATCCGATTACTCCGTGATTCTATCGGGTACACCTTTAGAGAATAAACTTGACGAACTATACTCCATCGTGGAATTTGTCGATAATTTCCGTCTTGCCCCATACTATATTTTCAAGGAAAACCATATCATCACCGACGAAACAGGCAAAGTATTGGGATACAAGAACTTGAACAAGATAGGCGAAAAACTCAACGACATCCTCATCCGCCGTCGCAAGAAAGACGTGAAACTCCAGATGCCCAAGCGAATGGACAAAAATCTCTTCGTACCTATGACAAAGGAGCAGATGGGAATGCATGCAGAATGGCAATTCCAAGTAAGCTTCCTTGTGAAAAGATGGCGCGCCCACCATTTTCTTTCAGACAAAGACAGAAAGCGTTTACTCCTGTTGTTATCACAGATGCGCATGGTATGCGATAGCAGTTATATCCTCGACCAAAAAACGAGATTCGATACCAAGGTGGATGAATGTATCAATATTATCAGCGACATCATCAGCGAAGAAGGTGAAAAAGTTGTGGTATTCAGCCAATGGGAACGCATGACTCGCCTCATCGCCAAAGAACTGGAGAAGAAAGAGATAGGTTATGAATACTTACATGGCGGTGTCCCATCCGAAAAGCGTAAGAACTTAGTGGACAACTTCATGAATGAACCGTCAAGCCGAGTTTTTCTTTCTACAGATGCTGGCAGCACAGGCTTGAATCTGCAGGCAGCCGCTACCATTATCAACATAGACCTGCCTTGGAACCCTGCCGTTCTCGAACAGCGCATAGGGCGCATCTATCGCCTTGGTCAACAGAATAATATTCAAGTTATCAATCTCGTGACTCCCCACTCTATTGAAGAAGAAATGCTTGGTAAATTACGTTTCAAAACCTCTATGTTTGAGGGTGTACTCGATGATGGCGAGGACTCTATATTCATCAGCGACGATAAATTCACCAAGATGATGGAAGCCGTAAGCGGCATCATGGAGGAAGTAAAAACAGAAAACAAGGAAGACTGGACTAATCAAGATATAACCGAAGAAGGCGAAGAGAAGAACAACAAGGCAAATACTCCAGAAGTAAAAGCGGAACCAGATAAATCCAAAGACATATCTTCCATTGCTCCACATTCCGCCACTACAGTTACTCATCGCCCAGCTGAGCCAAAAGACTTAGTTGCCCAAGGAGTATCCTTCCTCTCTGGTTTGGCAGAGACTTTGAAATCACCAGAGGCAACAGCACAACTGGTAGATTCTATAATAGAAAAAGACGAACAGACAGGCGAGACTTCTATAAAGATTCCTGTGGAGAGCAAGGAAACAGTTTCTAACCTCTTGAATCTCATCGGAAAACTGTTTGCGAAATAACTGCAAAGAATCCAAGACAGATAAAAATATCCAAGAATTTAATGATGAACTGTATAACAAGCTGAACTAAACGGAGAGTTTTTTTAAAAAGAGTAAGACATTATATTAAACAAAATAATATGAAGGAAGAAGAAATTAAAGAATTGTTTGAACAATTCGAAGCTATCGCCAACGAATATAAAGGCATAGAGTGTTGGAGTGCAAGAGAACTTGCACAAGTATTGGGTTATAGCCAATGGCGCAACTTTGAAGGTATTATAGAAAAGGCAAAAGCATCATGTACCAATGCAGGGCAAGAGGTATCATACCATTTTGCTGATGTCAGCAAAATGGTCACCCTTGGTTCTGGATCTCAGCGTGAAGTCAAAGACTACATGCTGACTCGTTATGCTTGCTACCTTATTGCACAAAATGGTGACCCACGCAAGCCACAAATCTCTTTTGCCCAAAACTACTTTGCCGTACAAACTCGCCGAGCAGAATTGGTGCAAAAGCGTTTGCAGGAATACGAACGTGTACAAGCACGTGCAAAACTTGCTGAAACAGAAAAGCGTCTCTCTGGTGTATTATATGAAAGAGGTGTGGACAGCAAAGGCTTTGCCATCATTCGCTCCTTGGGCGACAAGGCGTTGTTTAATCTCGACACGGCTCTTCTCAAACGAAAATTGGGTGCTCCCAACAGCAGGCCTCTCGCCGATTTTCTTCCTACTCTCAATATAAAAGCCAAAGACTTTGCTGCAGAAATGACTTCTGTTAATGTACAACAAAAAGACTTACATGGCCAGCATTCTATCAGTCAAGAACATGTTGATAACAACAAGGCTGTTCGCAATATGATGCTCCAACGTGGTATCGTACCTGAAGAACTCCCAGCAGGAGAAGATGTCAAGAAAGTAGAACGAAGATTGAAATCTGACGAAAAGACACTGACAAAGAAAAATTGCAAAAAGAAATAAACAATGCTTATGGCAAAGTTCCTCATACTCATGGGCAAGTTGAAGTAATCTGCTTGTTCAAAACTTACAGAAGTAGGAAAGCGGCGCCGCCTGCAAATCCGCAGGAAAGCGCCGCCCATTGTAAACCTATTCTCGTACAAATATGACTTCTTGAAAATAAAACTACTTTGCCTTGATGACGAAGCGGAATTCGCGGTCGCCATAATGCATGCGGTATTTCTCCATAGGCTTAGTCATCCAGCTGTCGATGCAACCTAAGCCGTACTGGCGTTGCTGGATATGTACCTGTGTCAAGCCCTTGTCAACCAAATCACCGCTATGCTGTCCCCAAGCATGCTCCTTTTCATCACCAGAATCCAAATCCTCAATAGAATAAGGAATGGCACTACACTCCATCGGAGCATACCCCTCGAAAGTAATACCCTTGCCTGATGCAGGATTGAAGATGGAGAAATAACGGATATCTGTATGGTTGCCACTCTCCTGAGGACGAATATAAGGATAATACTCATCTTTTACATCCGACTCATATTTGCCAATAAAGGTAGAAGAATGACGGTCGATATAATTCTCCTCCGGACCACGACCATAATACTCCAACTTAGAGAATGATGCAGGCAAATCCAATACCATACCATATCGGAACAAGTCAGCTATCTTAGCCGCTTTATCCGTGGTCATCTTCTCGGTAACAGAAACCTCACCTACCGCATTGATGCGATAACGAAGTACCAACTCAGCCTTCACCTCAGGCATTTCAAAGGTAGCCGTCAAAACAACACTATCCTTCATCTCACTCTTGTCGAATGACTTCAAGTTCATTACAGGATTTTTCCAAACCTTCAACTCCTTCTGCAAAGAAGCACCATAATCATTATCAGTAGGAGCACGCCAGAATTCTGGCTTCATGCTCTCGCGGAATTTCAAGATAGGCTCACCGTCCACGTCAAGATAGTCAATCAAACCCGTCTTTTTGCCTATAGTAACCGACATTCTCTTGGCAGAAACCTTCACATAGCTATTGGTTTCCTCTAACTCTATATTGCTGGTACTCTGGAGTTTCCCTTTCTTACCAGAAATCTTAGTAGAAGTCGCCGCAATAGGAGTATCTACCTTATCAAACTGATATTCATTGATGACAAACTGCTGGCGGGCCATTATCTGTCCTTTCTCTACCAATGGTTCTGTACCATCGCTGGCAAAGGCAAAATTGACTGTAATTTCCTCCTTACCATGTTCAGACTCTGCTTCAGCAATAGCATACTTCAAAGCATCACTCTTCACCATTTTAGTAGTCTGAGGAGCAATACCCTTAGTCTCAGGAATCTCAACAGTAGATAACTTCACGCCATTGGCATAGATAGTTGCAGTAAGGTGCAGGTCGTCAATATTCTTGAAGAAATTCTCATTATAGATATTGAAAGCACCATTCACGGCATCCAGATCCTTGATCCATACATTCTGATGCCAATACTGGATTTCGTAGGCATGCGGATTCAAACGGCGGTCTGGAGCAATAATACCATTGCAATTGAAGTTGTAATCACTGGCAGGATAACGCCCATAGTCGCCACCATAGGTAAAGATTTCCTTGCCTGTAATCGGACTCTTGTCACGCAGACCCTGATCTACAAAGTCCCAGATGTATCCACCCTGATACTTAGGATATTTGCGAATCAAATCCCAGTATTCTTTGAAACCGCCCTCTGAGTTACCCATCGCATGAGCATACTCACATTGGATATAAGGTTTTACACCATCACTCTTGCAATATTTCTCACTCTCCTCGTAGTCGATGTACATCGGACAATGAATATCGGTCTTACTATCATATCCACCACGCTCATACTGCACAGGACGAGTCTGATCATAGGCTTTCACCCAGTCATAGGTCTTCTCGAAGTTGATGCCATAGCCACACTCATTACCCAAACTCCATACGATGATGGAAGGATGGTTGATGAAAGTCTTCACATTACCCTCGTTACGCTCGATATGAGTCTGGAGGTATTCAGGGAACTTGGCGAGAGATTTCTCATCATATCCCATACCATGAGATTCAAGGTTTGCCTCAGCAGTCACATAGATTCCATATTCATCACAGAGGTCATACCAGCGAGGATCATCAGGATAATGACAGGTACGAACAGCGTTGATATTCAACTGCTTCATAATCTTAATATCCTGAATCATGCGCTCCACGCTGACCACATAGCCACCATCAGGATCTATTTCATGACGGTTAGCACCCTTGATCAGGACAGGCTTGCCATTGACCAGGAGCTGTGCATTCTTGATTTCCACATTGCGGAAACCTATCTTTTGAGGAATAACCTCCGATACACCCTGCTTATTTTTCAAAGTAATGAATGCCTTATATAAATAAGGTGTTTCTGCAGTCCATGCCTTCACCCCTGGCACCTTAATAGTACCCTGTACACCTGAAGCCTCAGCAATCTTCTTGCCATCCTTATCACACAATGTAAGAGTAACATCAGTCTTACCACCCTTCAAGGCTATCTGATAGTTCAGGACACCATCCCGGTATTGATTTTCCAAACCTGCATCCAGACGGATATCAGCTGCATGAACTTTCGGACGGGCATAGAGATATACCTCACGGGCAATTCCTGTAAGACGCCAGAAGTCCTGATCCTCAAAATAAGAACCATCACACCAGCGCATCACCTGCATAGCAATGAGGTTCTTGCCTGGTTTCAGATATTTGGAGATATTAAACTCTGCAGCCACCTTGCTGTCTTCGCTATATCCCACATACTTGCCATTCACCCAGAGAGTCAAATTGCTGGTAGCAGAACCTACATGGAAATATACATCCTTTCCCTTCCAGTCCTTAGGCAGGTCAAAGGTGCGGCGATAGGAACCCGTATAGTTGTTGAGTTCGCTGATATAAGGAGGATTTGGGTCAAACTGGGTAGCCCAGGCATAACCGATATTCTTATAAGTAGCATCGCCATAGCCATTCAGTTCAAACAAGCCCGGTACAGGAAAATCCTTCCATTGAGAATCATCAAAGTTGGCAGCGAAGAAATTGACAGGACGCTTGTTGTAGTCCTTGACGAAATTAAATTTCCAAGTGCCTTCCATCGAAAGGTAGTTGGCTGAATTTTTCTTCTCGAAAGCCTGAGCCTTATCCTGATTCTCGAAAGCAAAGAACGCAGCACGGCGAGGAGCACGATTCTGCTGATTGACATCTACATTATGCCATCTGCTGGCATCTTGCGCCCTTACTTCGCCATGACTATTAAGAACCATGGCACCCAGTAGGGCAAGAAACATGAAATTTCTTTTGTTCATATTCATGAATATTTATGATTTAAAAACAGGTTTTACCTTATTATATATTTAATGGAACAGTTGACTATCTTCAACATCCGCAAATTCCTTGGAATTATCCTTGCGCATCTGCAGGTTGAGTCCGTTCCACCAAGAAGGCCAGCCACCAGTAATATTGGCTATGAAGACATACTTGACAGGATGTAACCCCTTAGCCAAAGCTACGCAGTTGTCACGATGGGAAATACTCTTCACTTCGCTGGAATTGTCGATAAGCAACTTACTGTCAATCCAAACCTGGTCGGCACGGGAAGAAACGTAATATACACCATCCTCCGGCACCATCACATATCCTTCAGCAATAGCAGCATAACCATTCTCTCCACGCAGAGTGCGAGCATCGTCAGCCAGCTTCAATTTCATTTCGCCAAAGTTGCGGATAACAGAATTTTCCCAGACGCCATCCGTCCATTCTAAGTCATTCACATGATGATAATACCCCTTGATACGCTTCATCTCCAAACCCGGCTTTACATCTTTCACCTCAACAGAAGGAGCATAATTCTGTTTCTCCACCTGGATGGTTCTGATGCGACTCATTTTACCAGAAGGCAAAACCGTAGCAATATTGATGATACAATCACGGTTTACAGGGATAGGAGCAGTATAGACCAGAGACTCTGGAGTAGGCATCGTACCATCCAGTGTATAAACCATCTTCATCGGACGGGAAGTGGTAAAGGTTACTGTAGTATCCTGGGTAATCACCACTTTATCGCAGGATCCGTATGGCTGCTCCGGCAGAGGAAGATGATATTTGATACAACGTTCATCAAGTCTTACGAGGTTAGCATCCACTCGTTTGCAGAAATCCGTAAAGTTCTTACGACTCAATGGCGACCAGGCAACCTCAGATAGTGCCAGGGCACGAGGATACATCATATACTCCATCTTGGCATTGGAATACATATATTCAGACCAGTTGTTGCATTGCACACCCAAAATATGCTTATCAAGTCCAGCCTTGCGGATTACATCAGGAACAGGGTCGAAACTATAGGTTTTGGCCAGATAGACAGGACTGCTTGGAATCGTGATTGGTTCTATCTTACTGTCGCCCTGATAATGGTCAAGGTAAAGCCCACCAGAACCAGGAGTCATGATAACATCATGCCCTTGCTTAGCAGCTTCGATACCTCCATCAATACCTCGCCAAGACATGACGGTAGCATTCTCACTCAATCCACCTTCCAGAATTTCATCCCATCCGATGATTTTCTTACCATACTTCTCCAGCATCTTTTCTACACGTTTGATCACATAGCTCTGTAGTCTTTCCTCTGCAGAGTGCTTGCCATCGCCCTGAAGATGCTCGTCAACAATACGCTTCTGACAAGTAGGGCAGGTTTTCCAGCTGGTTTTCGGGCACTCGTCGCCACCTATATGGAAATATTTACCAGGGAAGAGCGGCACCATTTCCTTGAAGATATCATCCAGGAAATGGAACATCAATTCCTTGCCAGGACACATCACGATGTCCTCGATACCCCAAACCATTCTTGGAGTCCATTGCTCTCCCTTGCAGGACAATTCCGGATAAGCAGCAATAGCCGCCATCATGTGTCCAGGAAGATCCACCTCAGGAATCACCGTCATATAACGCTTGGCAGCATAATCCACGATATCCTTAATCTCCTCCTGTGTATAAAAACCTCCATAGATAGAGCCATCGCCTTCCTTGCGATAACCGCCAATAGAAGTCAGTTTAGGATATTTCTTGATTTCAATACGCCAGCCCTGATCTTCCGTCAGATGGAAATGCATCGTATTGACCTTGAGAGAAGCCATCAGGTCAATCTGCTTCTTCACATTCTGTACAGTAATGAAATGACGGCATGGATCGAGATGGAAACCACGATAACCGAAACGAGGATAGTCTTCGATATCACAACATTGTGCCACCCATTTGACTCCCTTTACCAGAGAAGCACTTTCCACTTCCGCTGGCAACAACTGCAGGAAGGTCTGCATACCATAAAAGGCACCCTTACCTGTCTTTGCTTTGATAACCACTCCCTTGGCAGTAACCTGAAGGCGATAGCCCTCCTCATTCATTTTCATCGAAGGGTTGATAATGATAGAGATATTTCCCTTCTTGTTGCCCACATTGACCTCATATCCAGTAGAAGTCTTGAGCTTGCCTGCCAGATAACCAGCTATCGCTTTACCTTCCTCTGTATTGTAGGAAATACCAAGGCTGGAAGGCAAAATAAATTCTCCACGCTGTTGGGTGAGTTTGACTGGTGTTGGAATCACATTGACTTCTGCAGCCAAAGAACACACAGGATTCATCCCCAAGTAAACCATGAGGGCGAATGCTGGAAATAGTTTTTTAATCTGATTCATATCGTATTCAGTTGTTAGTTTGATCTAGTTATTCAAATATGAGGTTTTAATCTTTCTAATAT
>ERZ1034687.1089-NODE-1089-length-15284-cov-340.949439_pt1 | contig 15284 bp, 9 predicted proteins | sample MGYA00520704_ERZ1034687 | MGnify/ENA primary metagenome ERZ1034687 (study PRJEB33766, sample SAMN09781762) | gut metagenome | biome: gut microbiome | host: Homo sapiens | place: Madagascar | study: EMG produced TPA metagenomics assembly of the PRJNA485056 data...
TAACCAGTAAACTTTCCTCATTCTTCTCTCAAACACTTTTTATATGTACTTTCCATTTGCGAAACAAGTCATTTAAGGGTCGCAAACAAGTCACTTAGAGGTCGTAAACAAGTCATTTAGAGATCACAAACAAGTCATTTAGAGGTCACAAACAAGTCACTTAGAGGTCGTAAACAAGTCATTTGTAACCAGTAAACAAGTCACAGAAAATCTTTGAGCAATTAATTCGAAAATAAATAAGTTTACAAAATTACCAAAAAGTGACAGTGACACCTATTTTTCAACTTTTATTTTATGCATTGGAGACACTACCCTCCAATTGGATGTCTCCCTTTGATTATCAATCTTTTATATATTTTCGCGCGGTAAGTCATATAAATATATTATAAGAAAGTGTCACCTGTCACCGTTTTCTGCTGAGCCCTTTATTGGAGCCAGTTTATAGGGTGACACCTGTGACACGAGTTTTCTGTATCCTGCGTCACCTTTGTCACCCACACGACACCAAGAAAGTATTTTACATTATTTACCGTAGGCTTTCTTTTTATTCATATTTCTCTTAATTTGCTGGAATTTTCCAATGCCATGCGAATCAACTATAATTGTGATACGAAGCTTTTACCGACATGACAGTTAATATTTGTAACCGATTTGTAATATTCTGCAAACGTTTTCGTAGTTTTTCGAAAGAAAATCGACAGAAATTATTTGCTTTTCACGAATTATTTATAGTTTTGCAGCCAGTTAAAAGATGATTCAACAGTAATTCATACTGCGATATAAACAGTAAATGATACTGCTCCAAATCGACACAAACTATAACACTATACATAAAATTTAAATTTCTAAGAAAATATGAAAAGATTACTTACCACTTCACGCATTTTAGCATGCTTGATTTTCCTAACAATTTTAGGAAGCAAGACTTATGCTCAAGGTAGCACAAGTAGCTACGATGATGGTACTGAGACTTTTGAGATTACCAGCAACACAAGTATTCCAAAACAGAGTACTGAGTACCAATACTATGCCAGTGCAAATATCTCTTTGTTCATTGGTGCTGATGAGGTATGGGAAAATCCTAAGCTAATAGGTAGTAAATATTACCTCAGTTCTCAAGGAAATCCTGGAATCAAACCAGATGACAATGGTAAGGAAATAGATGCTGAGTTTGATAAATCCAAAAATTGTATTCCCCTGCCAAACACAGGCAACTATTTCCACTTTCTGTTCCACACCAAAGGTAAAATCATACTTGCCTTTAATGTGAATTACGCAAAACCAGGAAATAAGTATCTCTATGTAGAGAAACCCACAAACAAAGATGTCACTTTAATTAACAATGGTAACAACTATACTACAAAAATAGGCATTAGCTCTGAAAAAACGCAGGTTACTTCAACAGGAACAACAATTAATGAACCACAATCAGGTGACAACAGATATTTTCAAATAAATGCCTCAGCTGGAGACCATCCTATAGTTATAGAAATTGATGCGGAGGCAGGCGAAGAATATTATATCTGGATGTATAAAGCAGAAAAATTTGCCCTCGGCGGTTTTACCTTCAAAGTAGATGAATCACAGCGCTTCACCCCTTGGAAACCTACTGTTCACAGACAGATTGAATCTGACAAAAGCCCTAAGGAGATGGAGGATGCTGACAGAAATGCTCCTTCTGGTGTAGAGGACATCACATTCATGTATGGTGGCTGGACCAATCATCCTAACGCTGTAAAAGCAGCAACCTGGGATGCAAATAACAAAACTTGGGGATTCAATGATAATGGTACCGACAAGACCACCTATACTATCAACAACGAACAGAAAATTGATAAATGGGAAGATGTAAAAGCTGAAAGTGAAACTACAGAGCATTTGGTAACACTCGACGGCTACGCTAAGTTCACAGCGGGTTGCGGACAGGTTCCTACCGATCAATATGGCAATGCTTACACCCCAGCCACATCTGCTGCTCCAAGCGTAGCAAATATCCCATGCCGCGGTACTTACTATAAGTTCGAACCAGCCAAGGATGGTACACTCAATGTATATGTTAGACAGGCAGCCGACAGCCCTCTCTACCTCGTGGATGAGACTGGCAAGCCTCAAAAGTCAATAGACTATAAGGCGGGTAATGATGCAACCTTCAAAGAAGGCACTGATGCTTCATATACCATCAATAAGTTGGCTGCATGCCGATATGGTTTTGATGTAAAGGCTGGCAAAACATACGTTCTCTTCCAGAACAATGAGACGCTCGGATTCTACGGATTCACATTTGGTGCTTCAAGCACAGAAGCAACCAATGTTAGCATCTCCCAGAATAACGGCTATACTTATGAGGCAAAGAACAATGCCACAGTAACCCTTACCAAGCCACTCAAGGCAAACGTATGGAATGCCATCTGTCTGCCATTCAGTATGACTGAGCAGCAGGTAAGAAATGCGTTCGGAGAGAATGCTCGCATTGCAGAATTCAAGAAAGTTGATGAAAGCGGAAAGAAAGCTGTGGCGTCTTTTGGCATGCACTACTACCAGTTGATTACAGCCGGCAAGCCATGTCTCATCAAACCTTCTCAGGTAAACGATACTTATACCATCAAGGGGGTAACCATCGATGCTGAAAAGGCATTGACCATAGCAGATTCTAACAATTTGTTTGATTTCGTAGGAACATACGCTCCTACTACCATGCCTGCCAACAGCCACTTCTTGGGTAGCAACGATGGCAAACTGTACTACATCACCGCTGACAAGGAAATCAGTGGTCTGAAAGCATTCCTGAAGCCAGCTGATAACAATTCTGGTGCAAAATTGAGTATTGCATTCGACAGTACTGTCAACGATCAGGACAACAATACTACTGGCATTGAAGCCATCAAGGACTATACAGACAAAGAAGCTGCCAACAGTTCTGCCAACAAGGGCATCTACAATATCAACGGACAGTTCGTGGGTACCAACCCAGCTATCCTCCCTCAGGGAATTTACGTAAAGAACGGCAAGAAGTTCATCGTAAAATAATGAGTTTTGCTTAAAGTAACTATGAATTTTTAATGTAGTAAGAAGATGAAAAAGATATATATGACACCCGAAACAACAGGTGTAGCAATCAAGACCGAAAGTTTTCTCTTGACGCTTTCAAGTGGTAGCGTAAAACCAGAAGCACCAGACTCTGGTCTGGATGGTGGTGGAACAATAGAAGGTGGCGGTAATGGCGACAGCCAGTCACCAGCCAAACTACACAGTACTAATGTTTGGGAAGCTTGGGAAAAATACTAAATTCATATACGTTCTAAAGCGGGGAAAGCACTCAGGAGAGCTGCTTTCCCCTATTTTTTGACCTATCATCTTACATATTTGGACTAATTACGGCTCAACCATAAAATACAGGGATTACAATTATCAATGCACCTCATCCATGTGCAACAAATTCCAACCATCAAACTGCATGATAATCTTATGCAGCGTAGTGCCTTGACGCAAAGCCTCAACCCTTGGAGCAACGGCATATTGCTTGATTTGTACCTCTGCTTGCTGCCATTGCTTTTTGATGTTAGCCTGATATGTCTCTTCGCTCATACCCTTTTCTCTCTTCGGAACAAGTTTGAGCTCCAGAATATAGCTATGCTTGGTTGCATAGTGCGTAAGGTCTGGCAAGAGGAAGAAATCGCAATAACCATGATTCAACTCCAATTCAGGCGCCGTATAATAATAGGCATTCAGATTGAGATATGCCATGAAAAAGCCCTGCAAGTTTCGCTCTCCCGCTATGCTATCACGAACAGATGACACTTGCGCATAGGCATCCGCCATATATTGCAAAGCATCATGCCACTTGCCGTCATAAGCCATATCATAATAATAGTCTGTCAGTTTGTTGTTGCTAATGTATGCCTTGGCATCTATCAACTCCAACAAGTACTCATAATATTGCTTGCGTACATTGTTGTTCGGAATACCAAGTATGACTTTGGCACCTCTTGTACCTTTGATCGTCAGCATTCCATAATAGAACAATAAACTAGGGAACACTTCTGGGTCTGTTATCTCATGCGCAGGGAAGGTATCAAGCAGCGAAGCGACTATTTCTCCTGTTTCGGCTATTGTACGTATCACGCCCTTACGGTCGCCATCGAGCTTGTCAAGCTGCAAGAGTTTCTTCATCTTGTTGTAGTCGGTCTTGGTATTTGGATCAAGCATCTCCTCGGGTCCTTCACCACGACTGAGATAATTGCGAAGATAATAGAATACCATGTCGCAATTAAATACTTTACTCTGCGTACGCAAAGCATCCTTGGAGAAACAGTAATTATCATACCAAGGCTTCATCTCATTGACGATGGCATCTATATCTCTATCTGCAGGTATCTCACCTTTATTCTTGTAATAGTTGAATAGTTCATGCACATCTTCGATTGAGAAGCCCAACATCTGATTGAACTCAGGCTTGGTAGAGATATGCCAACCGATATTGAAGCCACTCGTCACATCATCGAGCGTCACAGGACTCACTCCCGTGATAAAGATACGTTCGAAAGTTCCCTTAAACTTCTTGAAAATGTCACGATAGAATCCCTCGGCATGGGTCATTGCCCAATACACCTTCTCGCCTTGCTCATTGAGCACGGTATTGGTGAAATTGTCATATTCATCGATGATGAGATAAAGAGGATATCTCTTTGCCCTTGCCTCACTCTGAATAAGAGCCAACTTACCCGTAGCATCTTCTGTAGCGTAAACGTCCTGACGCAACTTTTCTGAATAGAACCCATGATAATCTCTTACAAAGGCATCCAATTCCACTCCCATATAGAAATTGAACTTTCTTTCCAATTCATCTATGTCACCTCCCACCTGGGAGAAGTCAAGGTGTAGAATCTGATACCTAGCTTGCAAGGAGGTAGGATGCTTACCTATCCACAAATCACCAAACCATTCCTGGAACTTATCTTTGGACAAGCAATCATAATAAGCATGAAGCATACTCAGGAATACGCTCTTACCAAAACGGCGAGGGCGAATGAAGAAGAGGTTGCGAGCCTGCTTCTCCAATTCTGGTATATACATTGTCTTATCGACATAATATATATTTTGCTCTACAATGGTGACGAAGTCCTGTACACCGTATGGCAATTCTTTCACATTCTGCTCCATATCATACTTTTTTGATTTCTGATGCAAAGCTACAACTTTTATTTGAATTATCCAAAATATTATGAGGAAAACATACGAAAATGACTTCAAGATGGTCATACTTCCTAAAGCCTTTAAACACTGTTTTTATCACAAGAAAATCGCCCTCTTGCAAACATACCGCAAAATTAAGGACAAATAACCAATATAACTTGTTTTATTATTCTCTTCTTAAGGTTATCGTACTTTCATTTTGCCGATTCCTTGACTTTTTGGCAAAACACCTAACATATTTGCACTATTTTACATTTTTAAGGACCATAAGGCAGATGTTATTGAGTATTTTTCACTATCTTTGCATCCGAAGAAATAAACAAAGAAGTAATAATCAATAAGGAAAACTTAAAAACCAACAACAATATGGACAAGATACTAAAAACGCGATTTGTCGGATTTTCCTTTGCATTGGCTCTGCTGTCATCTCTCGGCAGTCAGGCTCAGTCGCATTCTTGTGCACTGTCGCTCCCGACCCCTACTCAGGAAGCCAAACCTGGTGTAAGATGGTGGTGGATGGGATCTGCTGTAGATAAAGAGAACCTAAAGTGGAACCTCGACGAATATGCCAAGGCTGGCATTGGAGCCGTAGAAATCACGCCACTCTATGGTGTGCAAGGAAATGACAAGAATGACATTCCGTATCTCTCTCCGAAATGGATGGAGATGCTCAAATTCGTAGAAGAAGAAAATAAGAAGGTAGGTATTGAAACCGACATGGCTACTGGTACCGGCTGGCCTTTCGGTGGTCCGTGGGTTCCTATCAGCGAAGCTGCCTGCAAGGCTGTATTCGTGGATACCATCGTTGATGTGAAACAGAAACTGATGGAGATAGAATTCAATGTTCCTCAGAAAGAACGTGAATTCGCCAAACTGAAACTCATCAAGGCATATCCTGTTGAGGGACAGAACCGGAAAAAGCGTGTCATCGCTCTCTACGAAAGCCGTACCCGACAGAAAGTTAAACGTGCCGCACCGGGCGGTGAAGGATACGTCATCGACCACTTCGACTCCACTGCCGTGGCTAATTATCTGGCACATATCGATAGTGCCTTCGTAGCCAACCAGACTCCTTATCCACATACCTTCTTCAATGACAGTTATGAGGTATATGGAGCCAACTGGACTCCTAACCTGCTGACAGAATTTGAGAAAATGCACGGATATAAACTGCAGGACAAGTTCCCTGAATTCCTTGATGGTGATGCCGTGGTGGTAAGCGATTACCGTGAAACATTGGGTGATATGCTGCTCCATAACTTCACCGAACAGTGGACCAAGTGGGCAAACAAGCGTGGTGCTATCACCCGCAATCAAGCTCATGGTTCACCAGCCAACCTCATCGACTGTTATGCTGCCGTTGACATCCCGGAGATAGAAGGATTCGGTCTTACTGATTTCGGCATCAAGGGCTTACGCAAGGATCCGGGAAAGACCCGTCCTAATTTCAGCGACCTCAGCATGCTCAAGTATGCACCATCTGCCGCCCATATCACAGGCAAGAAATATACCTCCAGCGAGACCTTTACCTGGCTTACCGAGCACTTCCGCACTTCCCTGAGCCAGATGAAACCGGATATGGATCTCATGTTCTGCGCCGGTGTCAACCACATGTTCTTCCATGGTACAGCCTACTCGCCTAAGAACGATCCATGGCCAGGATGGAAATTCTATGCTTCTGTGGATATGAGTCCTACCAACAGTATCTGGCGCGATGCACCGGAACTGATGAAGTACATCACCAACTGCCAGACCTATCTGCAGTGGGGACAGCCTGACAACGACTTTCTGGTCTATCTGCCAGTAAGAGATATGTGGCGCAAGGATACCAAGAACTGGTTGATGCAGTTCGACATCCACTCCATGGCGAAGAAAGCACCGGAATTTATCAAGGTGATTCTCGACATCGACAAGGCTGGTTTCGACTGTGACTACATCAGCGACAAATACCTGCGCACCTGTACCTTTAAAGATGGTATGATCGAAACTGCTGCTGGTACCCGCTACAAGGGCATCATCATCCCAGGCAACAATATCATGCCAAGCGATGTAATCCAGCATATCTCCGACTTGAAGGCGCAAGGAGCCAAGATTATCAAGGGCGACAACATCAAGGCGATGGAACAAGCTGCAAAACCGGAGATGATGAAAAAGAACCTGGGCTTGAAGATGATCCGCCGCAACAACAGCATCGGTCATCATTACTTCATCGCCAACCTCACCGGCAAGGATATCACTTCTACCGTAGCACTGGCTATAAACGAGAAGAACGGTATCTGGTATAACCCTATGACGGGCAAATATCACAAGGCCACTATCGGCGATAAGGGCATCGAAGTGAACCTGAAGAGTGGCGAGAGCCGCATTCTCATCACCTCGGATAAGCCTGTAAGCGAATGGAAACTCGGTTCCAAGGTGAAAGTAGGCGGCAAAGAAGCCATCGCTGCTGCGGATAGCAAGACCATCGACCTGACCGCAAATACCTGGAAACTGTCATTCACAGAGGAGGCTCCTAAGGTGGGCGAGATCTTCAACCTCAAGGGCTTGAAGAGTTGGGAAAATCTCAGCGAAAAGGCTAAGGTGATGATGGGAACAGGTGTTTATGAAACAACCTTCAAACTGTCGAAGGATGATGCACAGAAACAGTGGGCTATCGACTTAGGTGATGTCCGTGAAAGTGCACGCGTCTATATCAATAATAAATATGTAGGCTGCGCATGGGCTGTTCCATATATCCTCAACTGCAAGGACGCACTGAACAAGGGCAAGAATACCATCCGTATCGAGGTAACCAACCTGCCTGCCAACCGCATAGCAGAACTCGACCGACAGGGTGTGAAATGGCGCAAGATGAAGGAAATCAACGTGGTGGATATCGACTACAAGAAGACCACTTACGAAAAATGGACTCCTGTAGCAAGCGGACTCAACAGTTCGGTAAAACTCGTGGAATTGAAAGACCAACTCTAATTATTTTCGTTTCGCATGTTTTGGAAATTCAATAAGAAATAAGCAAATTTAAAATAAGAACATAATCAATCAAAGAGTACAAATGAAGAAACTAATCCTGACAAGCCTCTGCATTCTGATGGGCATGACCTCTGTGTCTGCCCAGAATGCAGCCGTGAAAGCAGCAGCAGTGAAAGCTGCATCTGACAAGGAATCCTTGATGAAGGAAATCCTGGAAGTTTCACAACGCACCAACAACTACTTCATGGCGAAGTACAGTGACCCAACCCTCGACACCTATGTCAAGAAGATACGCACGAGCAACCTTTGGACCCGTGCCGTATATTACGAAGGATTGATGGCACTCTACGAGATAGACCCTCAGCAGCGATACCTCGACTATACCGATCGCTGGGCAGACTATCACAAGTGGACAGCCCGTGGCAGCGTGAATGATACCGATGCCGACAACCAGTGCTGCCAGCAAACCTATATCGACCGCTATATCCAGACTGGCGGCAAAAAGGATCTGAGTAAGGTAAAGGAGAACCTCGACCATCAGATGAGCACCAACCGCGTTTCATACTGGACATGGATTGATGCGATACAGATGGCTATGCCTGTCTATGCCAAATATGCTAAGTTGACCGGCGAGAAGAAATATCTCGACTATGCGATGAACTCCTACAAATGGAGTCGTGACACCTTGGCTGGTGGTCTTTTCAATAAAAAAGAGGGACTCTGGTGGAGAGACAAAGACTATGTGCCACCTTACAAGGAGAAAGATGGCAGCAACTGCTACTGGAGCCGCGGAAACGGTTGGGTATATGCTGCATTGGTACGTGTGATGCAAACCTTGCCAAAAACTGATAAGAACTACCAGTACCTGAAGAAAGACTTTATCTCTATGAGTAAGGCGATATTGAAGTGCCAGCGTGAGGATGGATATTGGAACGTTAGTCTCGTTTGTCCTGCCAACTATGGTGGTCCAGAAATGACTGGTACAGGACTCTTCCTTTATGGCATGGCATGGGGTGTGCAGCAAGGCATCCTGCCAAGAGCTACCTATCAGAAAGCAATGGATAAAGCATGGAAGGCATTGGCTGCATCGGTTCACGAGGATGGTTTCATTGGATACAATCAGGGCACAGGTAAGGATCCTGCTGCCGGTCAGCCTGTCACCTTCACTTCTGTTCCAGACTTCGAAGATTACGGCACAGGTTGCCTCCTGCTCGGTGCGGCAGAGTATTACAAGTTTTTAAAGGTAAAAAAGTAAAAAGGCTTTTTTAAAGGTAAAAAGGTAAAAAAGTAAAAAGGTAAAAAAAGTTATGAGAAAATATATCTGGCTGATGGCTTGCTTGGTGGCTTTTGCGCCATTAAGCACCAATGCCGCCAAGAAACTGAAGAAAGCGAAAAAGGCACAGACTGAACTCTGGCCAGACGGTACGAAGATGGATGCCTGGTTCTCCAATGCACAGAAGGTGAATGTAGATACCCTTGGCAAGAAATACGTGATAACCGATTATGGTGTCAAAAACGACAGTACCCTGATTCAGACTCAGGCTATACAGGCTATCATCGACCAGGCTGCCAAGGATGGCGGTGGTGTCATCGTCGTTCCTTCCGGTACCTATCAGAGCGGTGCCCTATTCTTCCGTCCGAAAACCCATCTCTATCTCGAAGAGGGTGGTAAACTGAAAGGTAGTGACCGCATTGCCAACTTCCCTGTCTTGGAAACCCGTATCGAGGGGGAAACCTGCAAGTATTTCTCTGCCTTCATCAATGCTGATAAGTGTGATGGTTTTACCATCGCAGGCAACGGAACCATCGATGGTAACGGCTATCACTACTGGGAGGAATTCTGGATCCGTCGTACCTGGAACCGCCAGTGTACCAACAAGGATGCACAGCGTCCACGCCTCGTATATATCAGCAATTCGAGCCATGTGACCATACAGGATGTCCACATCCAGAACAGTCCTTTCTGGACCAACCACATCTATCGTTGCGACCATGTCCGCTTCTTGGGATGCACCATCTTCGCCCCTACCAGTGGTATGCGTGCACCAAGTAGTGATGCTATCGATATCGACGTATGCCACGACATATTAGTGGAAGGCTGCTTCATGAGCGTAAATGATGATGCCATTGCCATCAAGGGCGGTAAGGGAACCTGGGCAGACAAGGCACCAGAGAATGGACCCGTCTATAATGTGCTCATCCAGAACTGCAACTATGGTAGAGTGCATGGTTGTCTGACTTTGGGCAGCGAGAGTGTGAAAGACCGCAACATCGTGTTGCGAAACATCAAGGTGGGCAATGCACAGCGCGTACTCTGGCTGAAGATGCGCCCTGACACTCCTCAGCACTATGAGTATGTGACGGTAGATAATATCACAGGCACCACAGGCAGCTTCTTGGTTGTCCGCCCTTGGACTCAGTTCTTCAAACCAGGCGACCGCAAGGATATGCCACTCAGTCAGTGCAACAACATCACCATCAAAAACATCCAGATGGATTGTGACAACTTCTTTGATGTGGGCACCAGCGACAAGTACCGTCTGGTAGATTTCACCTTCGAAAACATCCAATCTACTGATAAGAAAATGGCATTCAATAAGGATGTCATTGAAAACACAATCGTGAAGAATGTCAATATCACACCAAGAGAAAAGAGCAATGGTTTGAAAACTACCGGTGATGCTGATGGATTGAAATAAAAGAAATAAAATAAGAAGAATAAATAAAAAGAGAAAAAACAGCATATCTTCCATTGATGGTTGATATGCTGTTTTTCTATTGAGGACTTTCGTCCTCCTTTATCACGGAAAATTCTGTTCGAGGTTTTATATCCACTATGCCCAACTCTTATCAAAATCTTCACCGTCGAAGGCAAGCCAATTCTTGATAATCGTCTTGCCCTCTGGAGTCAGTACACTTTCCGGATGGAACTGAATACCATGGATATCATAATGCTTGTGCTTCAAACCCATGATGCAACCGTCATCGCTCACTGCTGTCACATCAAGACACTCTGGGAAATTCGTTCTATCCACTACCCATGAATGATACCGACCTATCTCTATACGCTTAGACATACCAGCAAAAATAGGATCATTACCAAACTGAGTACAAGGAGTAGCAACTCCATGATATACTTCAGAGAGATTGGTAAGTTTGGCACCAAAAGCCTCACCTATCGCCTGATGACCCAGACAGACACCCAACATTGGTTTTCTGCCAGCATAAGTCTTGATGACATCCATCAGAAGACCTGCCTCAGAAGGAATACCAGGTCCCGGACTCAGGATGATCTTGTCGAAACGGTCAAGTTCGCGCAATTGGAACTGATCGTTGCGGAATACCGTCACCTCTGCACCTAACTCTTTTACCAGATGAGCCAGATTATAGGTGAAGGAATCGTAATTATCTATGATTACTACTTTCATTTCTTGTCATTTAAAATGTGTTTACAACTGCTCTGCAATATGGATAGCCTTGGTGAGCGCACCCAACTTATTATTACACTCTTCCAACTCATACTGGTCATTGCTCTTGGCTACGACACCACTACCCGCCTGGAACCAGAGTTCGCCATTACGACTGATAAAGGTACGGATAACGATGGCCTGATTGAGGTCACCATTCAGTCCGATGAATCCGATACAACCGCCATAAGCACCTCGATTGTGAGGCTCTAACTCTGAGATAATCTGCATGGCACGAACCTTAGGAGCACCACTCAGCGTACCTGCTGGGAAGGTATCAATAAACTCCTTGATATGATCAGCATCCTTATCAAGCGTACCACTTACACGGCTTACGAGATGGATGACATGACTGTAGAACTGCATATCCTTATAGAAATCCACCTTCACACCATGACAGTTGCGACTCAGGTCATTGCGTGCCAAATCCACCAACATCACATGCTCTGCATTCTCCTTTGGATCATTGCGCAGGAACTCAGCAGCCTTGCGGTCCTGTTCGATATCGCCTGTACGCTTAGTAGTACCGGCAATAGGATCTATGAATGCCTTGTTGCCTACGATACGGTTGTGGGTTTCTGGAGAAGAACCGAAGATACGGTATCCGCCGAAATCAAAATAGAAGAGGTATGGTGATGGATTGATACTACGAAGCGCACGGTAGAGTTTGAAATCATCACCCTCATACTTCTGGACGAAACGGCGACTGACCACAATCTGGAAGACATCACCACGCAAACAGTGCTGGATGCACTTTCTTACATTCTCCTTATGCTGCTCATCAGTAAGCGTAGAAGTCGTATCTCCCACAGGATGGAAGTCGTATGGTTTCACATTTGCCTTGTTGATAGCCTTCAGGAGCGCATCAAGTTCAGCCTCACCAGCAGAACCTTCAGCATCACTCAGCGCAATCAGTTCCATCGTATTGTTGTAATGATCGAAAACGATGATGTCCTTATACATGATATAATAGATATCCGGCGCATCATTCTTTTCCATCGTCGTATCCTTTACCGGGATATTCTCAAAGTAGCGTACTGCATTGAAAGTGGTGAAACCATAGAGTCCACAGAAGTCCTTGCCCTCCCCCTCCACATGGAAAGACTTGACAAAGTCATTGATTGCCTTGGAGATGGCGAGTTTACACTCCTCACCCTTTCCCTCACCGAAGGCAGGGAGTTCCTGTTTTTCCACCTTTCCATCGGGATAAGTGACTGTCACGATACCATGTCCCACAGCGATGCTTGCCATCGGATGTACGCCGATGAAGGAACGAGAGTTCTCTGAGCCATGGTAGTCGGAACTCTCCATCAAGGCAGACTGGGGATATATGTCACGAAGTCGCATATAGACTCCCACCGGTGTATAGAGATCGGCGAGAATCTTGCGAGTCTTTGTTGTATAATTGAATCTACTCATATTTTAAACGATAAAAAATGAAGCCTATTGCATAGACACATGAAGCAGGCTTCAATGACCAACGAAGCCTATTTCAAAACCACATGAAGCAGGCTTCGCTTGATGATGAAGCTTAAAGCCTCTAATTTTAAAAATCTCCGTATTCTTTAGCCATTTCCTTATGACTCAAGTAGGTCTCCACGTCCTTGTCACCACGTCCAGAAACTGTGAGCACAACGACATCGTCCTTCTTGAATTTCATCTTCTTCAAGGCAGCCACAGCATGGGCACTCTCGATAGCAGGAATGATACCCTCCATACGGGTCAACTCATATCCAGCATAGATAGCCTCATCATCTTTGATGGCAAGCACATGACTACGGCCACGGGTAGCCAAGTCGGCATGCATTGGTCCGATGCCTGGATAATCCAAACCGGCACTGATGGTGAAGGCTTCTTCTATCTGTCCGTCTTCGGTCTGCATCACGAGGGTACGCGCACCATGAATGATACCTTCTGTACCGCAGTGCATGGTAGCAGCCGTATAGTTGGTATCGATACCATGACCGGCAGCCTCAGCCAAGTAAATCTGCACACGCTCGTCATCAATATAGTGATAGATGGTACCCGCAGCATTACTTCCGCCACCCACACAAGCGATAAGATAGTCAGGATAATCACGGCCAATCTTCTCTTCCAACTGCCATTTCAGTTCCTCTGAAATCACACTCTGCATCTTTGCCACGATATCTGGGTAAGGATGTGGACCCATCGTACTGCCCACGATATAGAAAGTATCCTGAGGATGACAGCACCAGTCGCGGATAGCTTCTGAACAGGCATCGCTCAAGGTCATATTACCCGTTCTTACAGGATTAACCTTAGCACCCAACATCTTCATACGTTCCACATTGGTATGTTGACGCTCAACGTCGGTAGCACCCATGAAGATTTCGCACTTCATATCCATCAGAGCGCAGACCGTAGCTGTAGCCACACCATGCTGACCAGCACCTGTCTCGGCAATGATACGGGTCTTGCCCATCTTCTTTGCCATCAGAATCTGACCGATGGTATTATTGATCTTATGAGCACCAGTATGGTTCAGGTCTTCACGCTTCAGATAGAGCTGGCATCCGTACTTCTCACTCATGCGCTTGGCATAATAGAGAGGTGAAGGACGACCCACATAATCTTTCAGCAGAGCGTAATACTCTTTCTTGAATTCCTCACTCTCGATGATAGGCTTGTAAGCCTCCTGGAGTTCTGTCACACATTTATATAATATCTCTGGCACGTATGCGCCACCGAATTTTCCAAAAAATCCTTTATCGTCAACTTGATACATCGCAATCTAATATTAAATGACAAATGACAAATGTTAAATGACAAATGACAAATGTAAAATGTTAAATGTTAAATTAGGCTTTCGCCCTTGAGTCACAAACGAAACTGATGAATTCTTCACTCTTCGTTCTTCACTCTTCACTTAATTCTTGAGTGCCTCGAAAAGCAGGTCGAGCGCCTTATCCGGATCACCCACTTCATTGAGTAATGTCACGAATTTACTTCCAATGATAGCACCGGCTGCATTGTCCTGTGCACTGGTCAGAGTCTGCTTGTTACTGATTCCGAAACCAATCATACGAGGGTTGCGGAGATTCATACTGTTGATATGATTGAAATAAGCGAGTTTGGCATCACCAAAACTACTCTGTGCTCCTGTGATGCTGGCTGAACTGACCATATAGATGAACCCATCGGTATGCTCATCGATGAATCGGATGCGCTCCTCGCTGGTCTCCGGTGTAATCATCATGATGACACGGATGTCATACTTGTCGGCAATCGGCTTCACTACTTTCAGATAGTCATCGAAAGGAAGGTCTGGAATGATGGTGCCACTCACACCGCTCTCCACACAACTTTGGAAGAAAGCCTCGATGCCATAGTGCATGATAGGGTTGAGATAACCCATCAGAACCAATGGCAATTGCACTTCATCCTTGATGGCCTTGAGCTGCCCGAAGAGCGCCTTCACGGTCATTCCGTTCTTCAAGGCTTTGGTACCTGCACTCTGGATGACTGGTCCGTCAGCCAAAGGGTCGCTGAAAGGAATGCCCACCTCAATCATATCGATGCCATGGCGTTCCATGGATTTGATGACAGCACCTGTGCCCTCGAAGGTTGGACAACCGGCACAGAAATACAAGCTCAAAAGCTTGCGGTCTTTATTGTTTGCAAATAATGCATTTA
>ERZ1034687.1092-NODE-1092-length-15190-cov-12.847043_pt1 | contig 15190 bp, 11 predicted proteins | sample MGYA00520704_ERZ1034687 | MGnify/ENA primary metagenome ERZ1034687 (study PRJEB33766, sample SAMN09781762) | gut metagenome | biome: gut microbiome | host: Homo sapiens | place: Madagascar | study: EMG produced TPA metagenomics assembly of the PRJNA485056 data...
GTCCTACCCTCTTCTGCCCACCTATCGGACACGTACAGAAGGGCGGCGACTACCGTGAGAGTTGGCAACCATTCCAGATTCCAGAGGCAGCCTTGAAGCAAGCCGAGCACATCGCCGGCGAGGTGACCAAGGCTTTGACGGGCGCTGGTCTTTGGGGCGTAGAGTTCTTCTTGACCAAACAAGGCGAGGTCATCTTCTCCGAGTTAAGTCCTCGTCCACACGATACAGGTATGGTGACACTCGGTCATACCACCAACCTCTCTGAGTTTGAGCTTCACTTCCGTGCCGTGATGGGCTTGCCTATCGCCGGCATCCACTTGGAGCACTATGGTTGCTCTGCCGTCATCCTCTCTCCAGAGGAAAGCACCGAGCCTCTCAACTACAACATGCTTGATGCCTTGAAAGAAGACCGCACTCGCATCCGCATCTTTGGCAAGCCAGAGGCTCACGTAGGTCGCCGCATGGGTGTCGTGCTCTGCTATGACGAGGTGGGCGCCGACTTGAATGCCCTCCGTGACAAGGCGAAGAGACTGGCAAAGACCGTTCTCGGCACCGACCCTTACATGAAGAAATAAAGACATGAAAGAATTAGGAAGAATCATCACATTACATACCATATCTGACCCAAGAGGCAACCTGACGGTGGCGGAGGAAAATATCGAACTCCCCTTCGACTTGAAGCGTGCCTACTGGATATACGAAGTGCCACAAGGCGGAAGCCGAGGCGGTCATGCCCACAAGCGATTGCGACAAGTGCTCGTTGCCGTCAGCGGCTCCTTCACGGTTACCCTCGACAACGGAACAGAAACCAAGACCTACCTGCTCGACAACCCAGCCGAAGGGCTGTTCATCGACACGGAGATATGGCGCACCCTCGATGATTTCTCAGCTGGAGCCGTCTGCATGGTCTTGGCATCGGAACTTTACGAACCAGACGACTACCTCTACGAATACGACGATTTTCTAAAATACATTCAGCATGTTTGATATAAAACGATACACGATTGACGACAAGAGAAGATGGGATCAGTATGTAGCCAAGGCGAGAAATGCCACATTTCTCTTCTACCGTGACTACATGGACTACCATTCCGACCGTTTTCACGATCATTCCTTGCTTTTCTTCAAAGGCAACCACCTACACTCTATCCTCCCTGCACATGAGAAGGAAGAGGTGGACGAAGCCAACAGCGAAAAGATAAAGCAGAAACTCTTCTGTTCACATCTTGGCCTTACATACGGTGGACTGATTATGGACAAGGACGTGACTGCTGCCGAGGTCGTAGAGCTGTTTAAGGAACTCAACGACTATCTCCGCTCGCAAGGCTTCCAAAAAGTCATCTACAAGCCTGTGCCATGGGTGTATCACCAACTTCCATCCGAGGAAGACCTCTATGCCATCTATTGGCAGTGCCATGCCCGAATCATACAGAGAGATATGGGAACAACCATCTTCATGCAAGAGCATTTAAGATGGAGAAAAGATAGGAGATACAGACTCAAAAAGGCACTTGCCGCAGGAGTCACCGTGAAAAGGACAAACGACTTTGCTGTTTTTTGGAAAGTTTTGGATGACAACTTACAGGAACGCCATCACGTACACCCCGTGCACACTTTGCAAGAAATAGAGCTACTACACAGTCGCTTCCCCGACAATATCGTGCAATACAACGCCTATTATCAAGGAGAGGTCGTAGCTGGTATGACGTTTTATATCTCCAAGAATATGATTCATAGTCAATATTGTTCCTCCAACGACATCGGGAAGAAACTGGGAGCCGTGGACACCATCTACGACAAGGTGATGCATCAAGACTACGCCGACTACAAGTACCTTGACTTCGGTCGTTCCACCGAGGGCATAGGTGATGTTCTCAACGAGGGATTGATTGCCCAGAAGGAAGGATTCGGTGGCAGAGGCGTCATCTACGACACTTACGAATGGGAAATCTGATTCTCAAAAGATAAAATGATGATTTCCATAGGATGAAGAAAAGTCCTCATCACCACATATTACAATAAAGCCTCCCTAGGAAGTTCTCATTTCCTAGGGAGGCTTTTATATTTTCCTCGGGACATTTTTCTAAAAACCTCCCGACGTTTTTGGAAAAACATCGGGACTTTTTTATACCAGCACGACAGTGACACCCCTTGCAGCTTGCGCTCCCATGACGAGTGCCTGCTCGATGTCGGCAGTCTTCGAAGGACCGCTGATGAAAGTACCGAAATTGTACTTCGGATCCATCTCGATACGAGCGTATGCCTCGTGCATATTGTTGACCACATCCTCCTTCTTGAGGATGATGACAAGGTACTCGGAGATAAAGAGCACCGCCTTCTCCTTCATCGCCTGCGGAATCCAGATGCAACCATTCTCGGCTACACCTACCTGTCCTCTCACGATGCCTACATCCGTGCCATTCAGGTCGTTAGCCTCAGCCACTGTATCGGGATTGCGCAACTCTATCTCCTGAGCCTTTGCCGCATCACCAGCAAAAGCCTGCAAGCGCTCCAACTTGATTTCTGGCAGATGGGTGGCGAAGACCTTAGCCTCAGGATATGCCATCCTCACGATTTCATTGAGCATGTCATCTCCCTCCTCAGCCTCCATCACATGACCGCCCACCGACTTCGTCATGTCGATAAACTGCTGGAGCGTATTCTCATATTGGATGCCCTCTATCTTCATATCGGGCATATCGTATTGAACGTGCGTGTTCTGACGCAACTTGTTCAAGAAATCTTCCTTTTTCATTTAACTTTTCCTTCCTTCCATAATTGGTGAAACGACTTCTTCGCAAACTTAGGCATGGCATGACCGATACCCCAAGCATTCCAATTGCTGAAGTGGGTGCAGCATTCTGGCACAAGATTGACCAGCGGCGCAAACTTCAAGGCTGTGGTATAGAGGGCAGGACGGTCGAAGAGATACTTCATGCCGTTAGACATCGCCTTCTTCACAGGGTCTGCCTTGCCCAGTTTCTCCAGGCTCTGTCGCCATACGTATATCTGCGAACCAGGACCCACCTTGGAAGGACAGACATTGTCGCAAGACAAGCACAAGGTGCAAGCCGAAACATTGTCTGAATACATCTGAGGATTCTTCAGCATACCGAGGTTCACGCCGATAGGACCAGGAATGAAATAGGTATAGCTATATCCACCCGAACGACGATATACCGGACAGGTATTCATGCAGGCACCGCAGCGCATACACTTCAAGGTTTGCCAATGAGCCTCATCAGCCAGGATGTCGCTTCTGCCATTATCGACCAACACCACGTGCATCTCTGCGCCCGGACGAGCCTGACGGAAATGGGAGGTGAACGCCGTGGTAGGTTGACCGGTACCGCAACGGCAAAGCAGACGTTGGAACACAGCCACACTCTTGTAGTCTGGCACCAACTTCTCGATACCCATCGCCACGATGTGAAGCTTAGGCATGGAAGTAGTCATGTCGGCATTGCCCTCGTTGGTGCAAACCACACAGTCGCCCGTGGCAGCCACACCGAAGTTGCAACCAGTCATGCCTGCACCAGCCTCCATAAACTGGTTGCGCAAGTGCTGTCGAGCACAACGAGTCAGGTAAGTAGGGTCGTAATTGCCGATTTCCTTGGAGATACCTTTCTCCTCAAACATCTTTCCTACTTCCTCACGCTTCAGGTGGATGGCAGGCATCACGATATGGCTTGGCTTCTGGTGCAAGAGTTGGATGATGCGCTCACCCAAGTCGGTCTCCACCACGTCGATGCCATGCTGCTCCAAGTAAGGATTCATCTCGCACTCCTCGGTGAGCATAGACTTCGACTTCACCATCTTCTTCACGTTGTGGTCTTTCAGGATGCCCAACACAATCTCGTTGAATTCCAGTGCATCCTTCGCCCAATGCACGATGACGCCACGGCTCTCCAAGTTCTTGGAGAACATATCGAGGTAATCAGCTAGATGGGTGATGGTGTGCATCTTGATCTGTGATGCGTGCTCGCGCAAATCCTCCCACTCAGGTAGTTCCTGCGCCATTTTATCTCGTTTCTGACGTACAGACCAGAAGGTAGCATCGTGCCAAGCGGTCTTCTCTACGTCCTTTGTGAACCTTGCGGCTCTCTTAGAATGTTCTGTACTCATAGTCCTGCAGCTAAAATTTGAACAACATGAATAAACTGAATCGGCATTTTCTCCTTCTTGGCAATACCAGCCATGTGCATCAAGCATGAGGAATCAGGTCCCGTCACATACTCTGCTCCCGTCGCCATGTGGCGCTTAATCTTGTCCTCGCCCATACGAGTAGAGACAGCAGGCTCCTCGATGGAGAACATACCGCCGAATCCGCAGCACTCATCCTTGCGCTCTGGCTCATGGATAGTGATGCCATCCACCATTTGGAGGAGGTCGATGATTTTGTTGAAAGGTTTGATATGGCGCTCAGAAGGAGAAGACAAACCGAGTTCACGCACGCCGTGACAACTATTGTGAACACTCACCACGTGAGGAAACTTGCCCGGTACATGATCTACCTTCAAGACATCGTGTAAGAACTCTACGATGTCCATGATTTTCTTAGAAGAAACGCACTCGTGCTTGCCCTTGAGAATCTGTGGGTAATACACTCTTACGTATGCGGCACATGAAGCAGAAGGAGCCACGATGTAGTCATAGTCCTTGAAGAGTTCATCGAAGGTCTCGATGACTTTCTCCGACTTATCCTGGAATCCTGCGTTTGCCATGGGCTGACCGCAGCAAGTCTGTTTCTCAGGATAGCCTACCTCCAGTCCATAATACTTGAGCAACTTGTATGTAGCTACGCCAGCCTCAGGGTAGAGGGCATCTACATAACAAGGGACGAATAATCCGACTTTCATTGTTGTTTATTATAAATCTTGTTAGCTTTTATTACTTGTTACAGCTGCAAAGTTAACAAAAATCATTCAGAAGCGAAAGCAAATCCCTGATATTTGATTTTATTTAACGGAGGGACAGGGTTTGGAATGAAAAAAGGCAGCAACCAACTCCTCACGTTGATTGCTGCCTTTTTTCTATTTATCCGATTGTGAAATCAGTGACATTCTTTTATTTCACATACTTCTTTCCATCCTTGATATAGATGCCGTTTTCTGGCTCCTGACTCAACTTGCGACCTTGCAAGTCATAGATGCCTTGCAGAGTATGCCCCTCTGCGGCATTCACGTTCTCTATGCCAGTAGCATACCCCTCACCTATCACATAGATAGGCATGGCCTTAGCGTCGGAAGACAAAGGTTCATCTGCACCTCCGAAAGGATTCTTGCGAATAGTTACGTTCATGTACCAACTTTGTGGTGCAGGCACATCATCGTCATTTCGCAAGACCAGTCCACCATCTTTTATGATGTAATTGATAGCATCCTCCGAGTTAGACGCAAGGTTTTTATTGGCTTGATAAACACCATTAAAAACATATTTTCTTGTCATACTCATACAATCGATAAATTTTTCCTTCGATGCAGAAAGCGTGACATCTGCCAACTCGATGGTCTTTTCTCCATCACTCTCACACATGATCAAGCTTGGATAGTTTGCTTTAGAGAAACCAGACTTCAACTTCTGGACGTTCAGTCGCGTAATAGTTTCATTGACCACTTCGATGTCCACTGGGGTTGCCACGTTTAAGCCATTGCTTGTCAACTGTTCAAGACTCATCCTAAATGGCACATAGAGTGATTGCCACTTGTAGGCATCGAATGTACGAATGTACTTGAAGTCAGCCACCTCAATATCTACTGGACTATTATAAGCCTCGCCATCTGTGAGTGTCACTGCCTTGGCAGTGTACTTACCATCAGCGTATGTCAACTTCAAGTTGTTGCCAAGGATACCACAGAAGTGCTGAATATATTTTATGTTCTCATTATTTGCATTACAGTTGATACATACATCCCCATAGAGTCCATTGGCATCTGGGTGTCCAGCTATCTCAAATACGTGTGGAACAGCTCCATCCTCACCAAAAATGCTATTATCATTGGTATAAACATCAGTTATCTTGTCACATTCCTTACCATGATATACTGTATTGTCACCAGTAGATTTCAACACTGGATAAGCATCACCATTCTCACCAAGTTTCTGATACCAAGACAAATTGCCAGAAGTTTTATTGTCATTTAACGCCAATGCCACCTCACCGCTCTTTATCTGCTGTTTGGTGAAAGCCTTGACCACGTCAGCTTCAACCTTTCCGTCTTCGAAAGTCAGACTTCCTACACCAACTGTTTTGATGTTCTCAGATGAGTTGTTCAGCAATGCCTCCTTGTTGTAAGCTACAATGCCCTTTGCGGTTACTGTACCTAATACATAACCCATTATGATTCCTGAATCGTTATGTGTATTCGTCACATCTCCATAACTGAACACATTCTGGATACTGCAGTTATCCCCCGTTTGTCCTGCTATGCCACCGGCAGTCCAACCTGTACTTGTAATCTTACCATAGTTGGCGCAATCTTCGATACTTGTTTCTATAGCATAACCTATGATTCCACCAATATAGCTACCATCGTTTTCAACGGTTCCGTAATTGGTGCAGCGCTTGATGTTTTTATAACAGCTAAAACCTGCAATTCCGCCAACATTACTTGTACCCTTCACGCTGGAGTGATTGTCGCAGTTTTCGAGATTTATTTTGGCAAATCCAACAATACCGCCAGTAATTTTTTGTCCTATTACAGTACAATTGTTTGTGGTTTTAATACCCTTTATATGTGATGGAGAATACCCGTATGCATATCCTACCAAGATACCGGTGTAAGATGTATTCGTGCCTGTTGTGTTCACATTCTCCACCTTGGCATTGTCAAAGATAAGGTCTTGGATAGTCGCACCGTCAGTATAGCCGAAAAGCCCCACATAGTTTTGTGCTGTCTTGATGTAGAGATTGGAGTTGGTATGTCCCTGACCGTCCATATTTCCCTTCCAGCGATTCTTTTCGCTGCCTATCGGAATCCAGCTCAAGAGTTCCTTGCCGTCTTCTGCCGCATGGCAGTAGTTCTTTAGATCGATATCCGCAGTTAGCATAGCAGATGCTGAAGGGTGAGTAGTTCCAGCTGCTTCGCCATCGTCCACGATAGTTCCGTTCACATAGTCGCGGAACCAAGCCAAGTGGCAAGGTTTGGCTATCAGGTACACCCCACTTTCCTGTGAAGGCTTCACAGCCACATAATGCTGGCAACGCTTGCAATAGCCATCCTCATTGTTGTCGTGTCCAAGGGCAGGATGCTCTGCGTCCGTTACATCAGTCAATTCCTTGGTCAATTGGCTGTCGGAATAAGTCTTAAGGCAGTCCTGGCATTGCCAATATTCCTTGGTTGCCGCCTCTGTACAAGTAGCGTCTGTTGCAACGTGGTGAATTATCGTTCCGTGTTGATACCTGATTGCTGAACTGGTAGGATTGTTGGTGAATCTTCCCCTCACCACCTCATTGGTTTTGCAATTTAAAGTCGTATTGTCAACATAAACCTGATGCTCCGAACCAATGACAGGATAGATGTCGTCATCATTAGCCAGATTTTGTCCCCATTTTGCTTTGCTCGAAGCGTTTTGCTGGAGCTGATAGGCAACAACACCGCTTTTCAGTTGGTCCTTTGTAAATCCTGTTGCATTATCTTCTGAAGGCGTGCCATTTCCGAAGGCTTTAACCTCTTTCTCTTTGCCGTTTACAATCAGCTTTGCGCCACTATAGTATGCCACCATGCCTTCAGTGGTCCCATAGCTGGAAAAGCCAAAAACCATGCCTACATTTTGTGTTTTGTTTGTGACACTGATGTTGCCATAGCTGAACACGTTCTGTATCTTGCCCTTGTTTACAGAACCAGCCATGCCAGCAATATAATCTGTACCTTTTACACCTCCATAATTGGCGCAATCTTGGATTGTTCCGCTATCGAAATAGCCAACTAAGCCACCGACACCCAGACTTGATGCAGTTACATTTCCATAGTTGGCACAGGCGGTCATAGAATTAATAGAATTACTTAATCTACTGTAGAAGCCGCAAAGACCGCCGATATATTTTATTCCTTGTACCGTGGCGCAGTTCACACAGTTGTAGGCGTTACCATCAAGATAACCTGCAATACCGCCTGTATTGTTACCTCCTTTTATCTGGCAAGTATTTGATATTTTGATATTTTGAAGGGTGCTTCCCCAAAATGCCTTACCAACCAAAACTCCTGCGTAATTGTTCGTATTTGTCACATTCGCATACTCAAAGGTTAGGTTCTTGATTGTACCTTCATTGGTATAGCCGAAAAGTCCCACATTAAGCTGGCTTGCATTGATATAAAGGTTGGTGATGGTCTTGTTATTTCCGTCGAAAGTACCTTGGTACTTATTATTATTATTGCCGATAGGCACCCAGCTCTTTTCTTCTAAGTTTTGAGACTTATCAGCCGCATGGCATACTGTACTCATGTCAATGACCTCAACATTATCTGCAATCTTTGCGCAGATTTTATTATTTCCGCTATTCACCTGCTCGCGGAACCATGCCAATTCCTCAGCATTGGTGATAATGTAAGGATTGTCTGTAATTCCGTTACCCTCTTTTGGTGGGGTTGCAGTTTGTGCCCCCCCCGTTTAGCGGAATGAGCAATGCCATCACGAGCAATAGCATCGTGAACAGCTTGTTTCTTTGTCTTTTGTTATTCATACTATATCGTTTTAAATGTTATTACCATTTTATTCCCAAAACACCCAAGTGCCAGCAGCCATAAGCATGATGAGAAGCCAAATGAAAAGATAGAGTTGCTCCTGCTTGATGAAATCCAAGAGGCTGAAGCGTGCCTCTGCACTTTCATCAAGGTACATCCTGTACTCACGCAAGGAGACGTAAGCGAGAAGGATGCTTATCAGGATGACGCCTATGCCTACGATGAGGAAGGGATCCTGAGCCAAAGCGATGGTTTCGATGAGATTTTCCATGGCGCAAATATAGTGTTTTTCTTGCAAATAAGGTGTCGCATTCCCTCACAAAAGTGTCGCATTCCTATGAAAAAGGTGTCGCATTCGTAGGAATGCGACACCTTTCTTTACAAAATCATGCTATTATTTGCACAAATTCGAGATAGCGTACAATGGGTTAATGGCGATGAATGATGGGAAAAAGCCCCATCCATCACCTCTTATTACGCCAAATCTGAGGACTGCACCCTACCTTGGAATTGAAGATGCGATAAAGTTGGGAACGAGAGGAGAAGCCACACTCCAAGGAGATGACATCATTGCTATAGCTGGTCTTCTCTCGCATCATCTTCTTCGCCGCCTCAAAGCGGATGTCGCTGAGCCAAATGCGAAAACTAGACTCTATACATTGGTCGAAATAAAGCGAAAGGTCTGACTTCGACACCTCCAACTGGCGAGAAAGCATCAGCAGGTTCATGGCTGTGTCCTTATAACCCTTCTCGGCACACCACGCCTCCAACTTCTTCTCTATCTGCTGCTTCGTCTCATCCGACAATGTCGCCATCACAGGCTTTTCCTCTGGCGAGAGTTCCCCCTCTTGTTCCTCATCCTTATCCAGCAATTCATCGCTTGGCACATAATTGTTGCCCAATGCCATAAAGGTGACGATGAAGAAGAACAGCGCAATAAGCACCAATGGTCCGACGATGAGCAGCAACTGGGTGGAAATGATGGCGACAGGCATCACGAGGGCTGCCGTAAAGAGGATGAAGAGGCTCGCCTTGGAATATCTCACGTAGGGCAAAAGGTCGGTGGCAGCCATCGACTCCAGCCTCTTGCGACGCTTCTGCATCTCTATCATAATCATCACCACGCCATACACCACGCTCGCCAAGAACAGAGCTTGCACCGCATAGAGCCACGCTCCCAAATGGGCACTGCCCCTCTGAAGATAGCCTATGCCACAAACCAGACAGATGGCTACATAAAAGCCGATACATACGAGATTCATCTTGCGACGGCGTGAGTGGGTTGCCTCGATGTGATAGATGGCTATGGAGATGAGCGAGAAGCTGAGGGGATAGACCAGCACATTGAGCAAGGCACCATAGGCATCATCCGTGGCTCGCAATCCCAACGACATCTGCAGGTAATACTGGAAGGCGAGGATGGCGAGAGCAACGACAATGAGGTTGCGTGAATGCTCGTAACGCTTGTTCTGCCACTGGGTATGGAGCGAGCCGAGCACGAGATAAGCTGCATTGATCAGCATGAACAGGAAACAGCCAAACTGAAGGAGATATAATGAATCCATTCTTATTTTCTTTTTGCTTACAAAAGTACAACTATTTTAGAGAAATCCATTACAAATCGCCCATTTTCTTTCTGAAATACTGGTAAAAAAGTGATTGAACCCTAAGAGATAGAACTGCAAAACCTAAGTTTTACACTTGCAAACGCCGAAGATAATGGTGTAAGAACTGCGTTCCGCTGATTGCGTGGCATATGCCAAACGATTGCACGGCATATGTAGCGCAATCGCTTGACATATGTCGGGCGATTGGATGACAGATGTCAAGCGATGCAAACACTGCATTCCGTCCCACTATCTATCGCAGTTCTTCCATCTTTTTCCCTTGCTTTTGATGGCTATCTCAGGAAATTATTGTAACTTTGCAAGCTGAAAAGAAGAAAAAACAATGATAGTTTGTATAGCAGAGAAACCTAGCGTTGCCAAGGACATCGCCCGAATCATCGGCGCCAACTCGGCTCGCGACGGTTATATGGAAGGTAATGGATACCAAGTGACATGGACTTTCGGCCACCTATGTGAGTTGAAAGAGCCGGACGATTATACCCCAATGTGGAAGCGTTGGAGCCTCTCGGCATTGCCTATGATTCCACAACGATTCGGCATCAAGCTCATCAATGACGAGGGTATCAAGAAGCAATTCAGCACCATCGAACGACTGATGCAAGCCGCCGACTCCATCATCAACTGTGGTGACGCCGGACAGGAGGGAGAGCTCATCCAGAGATGGGTGATGCAGAAGGCACAAGCCAAGTGCCCCGTGAAGCGACTCTGGATCTCGTCTATGACCGATGAGGCTATCAAGCAAGGTTTCGCTGAACTGAAAGACCAGCAGGAATATCAGTCGCTCTACCTCGCCGGACTCTCCCGTGCCATCGGCGACTGGCTCCTGGGCATGAATGCCACTCGTCTCTATACCTTGAAATATGGTCAGAACAAACAGGTGCTCAGCATCGGTCGTGTACAGACCCCTACCCTCGCCCTCATCGTCAACCGACAGAAGGAAATCGACAACTTCGAGCCAGAGCCTTACTGGGTGCTCGCCACCATCTACCGCAACACGCAGTTTACTGCCACTTCGGGCAAGTTTACGAGCAAGGAAGAAGGCGAGAAGGCATTCAGCACCATCGCCGGCAAACCTTTCACGGTGACGGATGTGTCGAAGAAGAAAGGTACGGAAGCCCCACCTCACCTCTATGACTTGACATCGCTGCAAGTAGATTGCAACAAGAAGTTCGCTTATTCCGCCGACATCACCCTCAAGTTGATACAGAGCCTCTACGAGAAGAAGTTTACCACCTACCCTCGTGTAGATACGCAATACCTGACGGACGACATCTATCCGAAGGTGCCTCAGATACTGAACGGCGTGAGCCAAGCCAAGATCATGAGTCAGCAGAAGTACCTGCCGCTCGTACAGCAGCTCGCCGCCTCTGGCCAGAAACTGCCGAAGAGCAAGAAGGTGTTCGACAACAGCAAGGTGACCGACCACCATGCCATCATCCCTACCGGTGTGCCTCCTACGGGACTCACCGACATGGAGGCAAACGTATATGACCTCATCGCCAAGCGATTCATCAGTGTCTTCTATCCCGACTGCAAGTTCTCCACCACCACCGTCATCGGCGAAGTGGTAAACGAGGATGGCGACAAGCCTGAGAAGATAGAGTTCAAGGTGAGCGGCAAGGAGATACTGGAACCTGGATGGAGAGAGGTATATGCCAAGGACGTGAAGGCTAACGATGAGGAGGATTCACAAGACGGCAACAGTGGAGGCGACGCAGGAAATGGCGCCAACAAAAAGGAAAACGTGGAAGAGCGCACGCTCCCTTCCTTCGTGAAAGGCGAAAGCGGCGACCACACCCCTACCCTGACCGAGAAGTGGACCACCCCACCGAAGTACTATACCGAGGCGACCTTGCTCCGTGCGATGGAAACGGCAGGTAAGTTTGTGGAAGACGAGGAACTTCGTGCTGCCTTGAAGGAGAATGGCATCGGCCGCCCTTCCTCTCGTGCTGGCATCATCGAGACCCTCTTCAAGCGTCACTACATCCGACGCCAAAGAAAGAACTTGATGGCGACTCCTACGGGCATCGAACTCATCGACACCATCCACGAGGAACTCTTGAAGAGCTGTGAGTTGACGGGTATCTGGGAGAAGAAGCTCCGTGACATCGAGCACAAGACCTACGACCCAGGGCAATTCATCAATGAGCTGAAGGAGCAAATCAACCAGATCGTGAACGATGTGCTTGCCGACAACAGCAGTCGCATCACCACCACGACCGAGGAAGACTTGAAAAAGAAAGAGCCTAAGAAGAAAAAGACTGCTCCAAAGCCTAAAAAGCTTCCTGCCGATGACAGTATTATCGGAAAGGTTTGCCCTGTTTGCGGACAAGGTACCATCATCAAGGGAAAGACGGCATACGGTTGCAGCAACTGGAAGGGAGGCTGCAAGTTCAGACTGCCATTCGCAGAATGATCAGAATAAAGACTATACTTATCGCTTAGTTACACCTTTATTATATATATAGGGATTACACCTTATTATATATATGGGACCAACAACTGAAAATAATTTCAAGGAAGCACAGATATCATTGGGTCATGGTCATTTCTGGTCAAAATCAAATATCGATTCTTTGACAGCCGAAAGGTATTCGCAACATAATTGTAATGCAATTACAACACGATTTAACAATTGTAATTTTTACAATCCATATTTTTTTAGTAACTTTGCACCCGCAAAAAGGAAAAGTAAAAGTATTAGATTTATTTAAAAAGGATAACAATTACATAAAAAATTTACATTTATGACAAAAAAAACTTACATTAAACCTCTATTGAAGAGTTTTCTCATTGAGCCTATGGATTTTCTCGCTGCAAGTCCTAATCCTGAGCCAAGCGAATCTGCAAAAAGCTCTATCAGCTTCAGCGGTGATGTGACAAGTGGGGATAATGATGCAACGAGTCCTTGGGGAGATGTTAATTACACTCGTTAAATCAGGAATTAAAAAGAGAAAGAGATGAGAGTAAAATTGTATTCAGTTATTATGTTGGCTGTTGTTACTTTCACAGCATGCAGCAATGACGATATGAGTGAAACTCAAACACAGAAGGGCTTGACCCTCAGTGCTTCTGTTGAGAATTTAAGCACGCGTGCCTCTATGACAGATGAAAGCGGTATATGGAAGTTTGCATTTGAGAATGATGATAAGGTATCTGTAAGCAACAATAAGATTAATGATATCTATACGTTCCAAAAAACTGGCGAGCAGTTTACCTGTGCAAATGCCATGGCTACTAACGAGGCTGCCGACTGGTATGCTTATTTTCCAGGCAATGATGTGGACCTGACCGGACAAACTGGCACATTGAATGGCGTAGCCAACAAGTTGGCTGCTGCCGGAAAGACAACGCAAGCTACAACCGGTGAAAATGGACTTGCGATAACATTGCATGCCCAGGTAGCCGTGCTGCGCATTGTGGAAGCGGATAAGGAAGGTGCATTAGATATTCAAGTGAAAACTGCTGACGGCAACAAATGGGTGACAGGTCTTTCTGCCCTGAAGAATCAGACTAAGTTTGACGTTAAGACAAGCAACTCCAAGACTACCCTGCTTTCCAAGGCGAAAGCCGAGGCTGGCGATTTCAACTATGTGGTTGTGCCTGCTGGTGTGGGAATTCAGGTATATAATAACGATGTGCTCATCAGCCAAACAACGAACGGCCTTGCAGCAGGCAAGTACTACACCATTACTTCTGTACCTACCCAGGGTAAAAGCCATGCCACTATTAAAGGCAAAGACGAATTGGTAGATTGGGTACAGTTGTGGCCAGGCGGTCCAAGATTTGCCACCAAGAACGTGGCTGAAGAAATGACTTGGACAGAGGCAGCAAAGACCGGCAAGGATTTCGCATGGGGAGAGAACTGGCGCACTCCTAATGCAGATGAAATTACTGAAGTGGTAAAAGATTCAGATGGAAAAACTTTATTTGGAGGACTTTTGGCTGACTGGGATGCTAAAAAGATTACATTTGTATCCGCAAAGGATTCGCCTTCTGTGAAGGTAGAAAAAAGCAGCAACAATAGTGTAGAGGAAGATGTCGTTATATTCACCGGCGTGTATCCTGGATATACTAAAACCAAGCTGACTCTTTATAATACAATAGATAAAGATGGTTCTAGTCATTTTGATTTCTGGACTGCTTCTGAACATCAAGACAAAGGCTGGCGTTTTGGTATCCAGGTTTTTAATGATAAGGAAGATAAAGATCATGATGGTAAGATTGTGGGGTTTGGTATCCATAAAATAGATTTTAAAGACACAAAATATCTGGTTCGTCCTGTACTTGCCAAGTAATTGATTTCACCCAACTCCTGTCCATGCAAGCCTTTTCCTTGACAGGGGTTGGGTGTTTTTCTTTTAGATGAAATGCTCATCAATAGCTCATTTTAAGCTATTCAGCAGCAGTTCGTGTATTTTTTTAATGAAAAAACCACGTATTTTCAGTTTTTATTTGTAATTTCGCAGCAAAATTCAAAACACATATTAATTTTTAACAACATGTTGCAAAAGTTATTCGGTTTTGACCCTGCTCAAAACAAACTGAAAACGGAGGTGGCTGCGGGTATCACCACCTTCCTCACCATGGCCTATATCCTGGCCGTTAATCCTAACATCTTCAGTCATCTCGCCGCTCAGGGCATGGATACACACGCTGTGTTCACCGCCACCGTACTGGCTGCCATCGTGGGTACACTCGTGATGGCGGTCTATGCCAAGAAACCTTTCGGACTGGCTCCTGGTATGGGTCTGAACGCTTTCTTCGTATTCACGGTCTGCCTCACTATGGGCTATTCCTGGCAGATGGCACTCACGGCTGTTCTCATCGAAGGTTTCATCTTCATCATCCTCTCCGCTACCGGTATCCGCTCGATGA
>ERZ1034687.1099-NODE-1099-length-15131-cov-9.173985_pt1 | contig 15131 bp, 11 predicted proteins | sample MGYA00520704_ERZ1034687 | MGnify/ENA primary metagenome ERZ1034687 (study PRJEB33766, sample SAMN09781762) | gut metagenome | biome: gut microbiome | host: Homo sapiens | place: Madagascar | study: EMG produced TPA metagenomics assembly of the PRJNA485056 data...
TTTCCCTTATTACTTCCTACCGAAATCGGCAGGCACTTCGCCCCACTTGCGTGTCTCCCACTTCACCAGATAGTTCTTTATCTGATGCGTGCGGAGCCATGTCTCGGCGCGGGCGATTATCTGATAGAGTGGTTCGGTTTGCGGTGTGCGCTCCAGTTTGGTCTTGCACTGTCGCTTCTGAACCCACAATATTGCGTTGTGCGAGTCGGAGTAGATGGTCTTGCCCGTAATGCCTTGGCGGTCGAGTAATGCAAGCGCGTGTACAATGGCGAGAAATTCACCGATGTTGTTGGTGCCGTGCATCGGACCGAAGTGGAACACCTGCGCTCCGGTGGCAAGGTCGATGGCCTGATATTCCATCGGACCCGGATTGCCGGAGCATGCTGCGTCCACCGCCCAGGCGTTGGCCGTCACCTCCATGGGCAGCGGCAATACCGTGTCGTGGCGGTAGTCGGGAGGATTGAGTGTGTCCATAAGGCTACATTACATGCGCTCAGGCACCTCAATACCCAGCAATGCCATGCCGTTCTTCAGCGTCTTGCCAACGTTCTGAGCCAGTACCAGACGTACTATCTTCTCGTCCTCGGTGTCGGCACCCAGGATTGAGTAGTCGTGATAGAACTGGTTGAATGCCTTGGTCAGCTCGTAGCAATAGTTGGCAATGCCGCTCGGTGAGTAGTCCTTGCCAGCCTGCTCTACGGCAGCGCCAAACTCGTTGAGCTTCTGTATAAGCTCAATCTCCTTCTCGTTGAGAGGCATGTTCTCGCCCAGCTGTGCCGGAATGGCGATGCCCTCAGCCTGAGCCTTGCGCAGGATTGAGCGTATACGGGCGTATGTATACTGAATGAACGGACCCGTGTTGCCATTGAAGTCGATTGACTCTTCAGGATTGAACAGCATGTTCTTGCGTGCGTCTACCTTGAGGATGAAGTACTTCAGCGCACCCATACCTACGATGCGGGCAATCTCGTTGCGTTCATCTTCGGTCATATCCTTAAACTTGCCCAGCTCCTCGCTTGTCTGCTTGGCGTCGCCAATCATAGCTGCAATGAGGTCGTCGGCGTCAACTACGGTTCCCTCGCGGCTCTTCATCTTGCCGTTGGGCAGCTCAACCATTCCGTAAGAGAAGTGTACAAGCTCCTTGCCCCACTTGAATCCGAGACGGTCGAGGAGTATTGAGAGCACCTGGAAGTGATAGTTCTGCTCGTTGCCAACGACGTAGATCATCTTGTCGATGGGGAAGTCGTTGAAACGCATTTCGGCTGTTCCGATGTCCTGAGTCATGTATACGCTGGTGCCGTCAGAGCGCAGCAGCAGCTTCTGGTCGAGTCCTTCGCCTGTGAGGTCGGCCCAAACAGAGTTGTCGTCCTTGCGGAAGAAGAGTCCCTTGGCAAGTCCTTCCTCCACCTTTTTCTTACCAACGAGATAGGTGTTCGACTCGTAATATATCTTGTCGAAGCCTACGCCGAGAGCCTTGTAGGTCTCATCGAATCCGGCATATACCCAGTCGTTCATCTTCTTCCACAATGCGCGAACCTCAGGATCGTTCTGCTCCCACTTAACGAGCATCTCGTGAGCCTCCTTGATGAGCGGCGATTCTTCCTTAGCCTTCTTCTCGGCAGCTTCCTCGTCCATTCCTTCAGCTATGTACTGAGCCTTCAGAGTCTTCACTTCCTCGCGATAGTGCTTGTCGAAAGCTACGTAGTAGTCGCCGATAAGGTGGTCGCCCTTCTTGCCGGAAGTCTCCGGTGTCTCGCCGTTGCCGTACTTCAGCCATGCGAGCATCGACTTGCAGATGTGTATACCACGGTCGTTTACGATGTTGGTCTTCACCACCTTGTTGCCGTTAGCCTCCATAATCTGTGCCAACGACCATCCGAGCAGGTTGTTACGAACGTGTCCGAGGTGTAGCGGCTTGTTGGTGTTGGGCGATGAATATTCAATCATCACGAGCGGAGAATTCTCAGTTACGGGCTTCTCGCCGAACTTCTCGTTGGCGTTCATATCGTTGAGCAGTCCGAGCCAAGCCTTCTTGTCAATGACGAGATTGAGGAATCCCTTCACAACATTGTAGTCGGCGATGGCCTGGCAGTTATCCTTGATGTACTTGCCGAGGTCCTGTGCTGTGTCCTCAGGCTTCTTGTGCGAAATCTTGAGGAATGGGAACACTACGAGAGTGAGGTTGCCCTCAAACTCGCTTCTGGTCTTCTGCAGCTGCACCATCTTCTCTGGCACGTCCTGACCGTAAAGTTCTTTCACCGCAGCTATTGCGGTAGCGACGATTTGCTGTTCTATTGTCATGATTTTATTCTGTTTTTATTCAATTATAAATAATGTGCGGGCGTTTTGTTTGCAAAGTTACGCTTTTTCTTTGATATGGCTCTTGTGTAAGAGTATGATTTTAGCACACAATCACTTTACAACAACCTTTCGCACACTTCCGTCGGAGTATCTTACGATGTTGATGCCGCGTTCGGGCTTCAACAGTCGTCGGCCGTCGATGCTCATGCGCATGGTCTCGCGCGCAGCGTTGGCACTTGTGCCTGCAATGCCGGTGGGTCGCTGGCGCGGAGTGATGATAATGGGATTGTCGTCGTAGCCCTCCGTGAGGTGCAGATTGGTGATACTGCTCACCTCGGTAGATGTCTCGCCCGTCCATCCACACTGCTGTAGCACGCCGGACTGTATGCGTATGAAGTCGGCATGGTCAAGATGCTTGGGGTTGCCGTCGCTGTCTACCGCCCAATCGAGGTCGAATGTGGTGTACACATCGTCACTGTAGGGGGCAGCATCAACATATCCGTATGAGTCGGCTGCATAACGATAGCTCACCCAATTTTGCGGATTGTCGGGATCAGAACCGTCGCCACCGTAGTTGACAGCATTGTTAGGCAGTCGCGCTCCACGAAATGTTAACTGGTCGTTTTCTTCCCATGCGGGCCAGTACGACTGTTTGTGATATTGATTCTTTGGCTGCCATCCATCTGCCGTCTGTTTGCTGCCGTCGGGATTGGTCCACGATGCTGTCCAACGAATGTAGTTGTCGATGGTGATATAGGGCGTTGTGCTTTCGCCAGCTTCTGCAGTCGGCTTGTAATAGGTTATCTCGAAACGGTGCATCTCGGTGGTGTAGTATTCCGAACCAGCCAGTTCGTACCACTCAGCCGTCTCGGGTGACGAGCCTACTCCAACGTACACGATGCCCGGTTCAATCGAACCTCCTATTGTGGCATCGCCATACTTGGGGTCGTTTATGGAATAGAAAGCATTGCCAAGAATGCGTATGTCAGAGCCTTTGCCGTTCTTTATGGGTTGGTCGAGAGCCACGGTGATGTAGCCTCCGGCTGCGCCGAGACACACGAGGTAGCCATCCTCCAACTGCTTTTCGCATGCCTTCAGTCGCTCTTCTGCCGACATTGTGTTGTTGATTTCGGGGAGATTATTGGTAAACTGACCCGGTGCGGGGCAATATTGGAGCACCTTAACGGTCTGTTTGGCTTGCGCCGATGCCGTCACTACAACCATAATGAGTGCGGCAAGAAGTATTGTCAATCGTTTCATATTCTGTTTTTTATATTGCTAACATATTGCTTTACATTGCTATTATTCTGCCCGGATTGACTCCGCGCAGCAAATATCGTTTGAATTGCACGCCCTGGCGGTCGAACTCATAGACATATCCGTTGGTGGCATACGACCGCGCGTCGCTGACATACATGTGGCCCGACAGTGGCGATATGTATATGGCGTAGGGCGACTGCATGTTCATTATCGTCTCATTGGCAGCGTTGTAGTCGGCCAGTCCTTCGCTGGCTTCGAGCGAGGGCAGGCTTATGGTGTGCGCCGAATAGGTATATGTACTGGTGATGTATGAGTAGCTGGAACCTATCATGTAGAACCTATTGTGATAAGCGCAGTTGTATGTGGCGGGGAAATCGTACACGCGAAACTCGTCGTTGGCCATGTTGAGCACGATGCAACGGGGCGGAATGTGGTACATATCGCCTGCCGAGTTGATGCAGATGTACTGTCCCGACTGCGACATGATGCCGTACAGATTCTTGCATCCGGTGTCGATGCGGCGCAGTTCGCGCATAGTCGGTGCGTCAACCACGCTTACGGTCTGCTCATATCCGTGATCTTTGGTCTGCGAGCTGTATCCTCCCGTATTGGCAATGTACAGACGGCCGTCGTAGTAGGCGATGCCCTCAGGCTCGTAGCCCACATGACAGGTGTCTACAATCTGCTTTGTGCGCAGGTCGATTTTAGCCACATAGCCCTTGTCGGCATACGATGTTACGTAGAGAAATCCCTTGCCGTCGGTAGCCAAACGGCGGTTGTTGGGGATGTTTTCGGTAGCGGCTATCGCCGTGCCGTCGGGTCTGATATACTGTATAATGTTCGACCAGTTGACGCTTATGGCTATCAGCGTGTCGTTGATTTGCAGTATATCGAGGCCAGTGTCGCCCAGATGCTGGCCTGGATTCTGCTGTTGGAACCATCGGTTGGTAAGCACTCCATGGTCAATGAGCGACAACGACGAGTTGTCCATGCCCCACAGTCCCTCGCAAACGACAATAAGTCGGTCGGAATCGGATGTCGGCTCATCGGGTGTGGGATAGTCGGCAGGCTGTAACGAGCACGAAGCAAGGAGCAGGAGCGTCATAAATGTACACAAAAAGCCTGCTATGCCACAATCCGTAGAGGTCGTGTGCGACATGCTTGTGTGGCGTAGTGTATTCAGTTTAATCATAATAATATTCCGTAGCTGTACGTTGGTGGTCATCTGACTATAGTCAAAAAAGATGTATTTTCAAAATTTTTTCGCTGCCAATCTTCTTTTATATCTTCCACTGCAGAGTGAATTTCCAGTTGCGACCGGGCATGGGGTAGCGCTTCACTACTTCGTGGCGCGAGTCGGTCAGGTTGTTGCACTCTATGGTGGCTTGTACGTTGTGCTTGCCAATGTGGAACTGCTTGTTGAGTTTCAGGTCGACAGTATACCAGTCGCCGAGCATATCCTCACGATTGTTGGATATCAATGCGAAGCGGTCGCCGGTGTATAGCCACGACGAACAGAGCGAGTAGCCGTCGTATCCGAGGTCGAGTATGAGCGAAGCGGAGTGCAACGGCGAGTAAGGTATGGTGTTCTTGTACTCTGGATCGGCTGGCGACGAGTAGTCACGGTCGCGCTGATAGGTGTAGTTGGCGTTGGTTGAGAGCGAGAATTTACCCCACTGGCGGTCGTAACCGGCTGTAGCGCTCAGTCCCAACGACTTAACGAGTCCGAAATTGACCATCGACCAGCGGAACTGGCACTTCATCGGGATAGCCACTATTTTGTCTTCGATACGGTTGTAGTACATGTCGAGGGCGAGATGCAGATACTTGTCCTTATAGTCTACGCCCATATCCCATTGCGATGTGTACTCCGGTCGAAGCTGCACATTGCCCACCAGCGTATAGTAGAGGTCGTTGAGCGTAGGCGCACGGAATATGCGCTTGTGGAAAGCACGCACGGTCCATGGTCCGCCGTGCCACGACGCCAGATACATAGGAGCCAGACGGCTCAATGGCGAGGCTGCCGAACGTGTGTGGTCGGATATGTGTGTGTAGAGAAGAGCTACGTTTGCCTCGAAGCCTCGATAAGAAGCTATTGCCGACAGCAGCGACTTTGAGTCGATGCGATATACGTAATTAAACTTATACACGTCGGCATTGAGGTCGGTCCAGCGCAGGTCGGTGCTTGCAGTGAGCGACAAGTAGCGTGTGTTCCACGCTCCGGCTATGGAGCCGTAGATGTCCTGCTGGGTGTAATGGTTGTCGCAGAACATTGTAGAGGCGTTGGTGTTGGGGTCTTGCAGATAGTGCAGATAGTCGTAGGCGTACTTAATGTTAGCCTTCAGTCCGAAGTGTTCCCAAGCGTGTTTGTATGAAGACTGCACGAAGAAGTTCTGGTCCCACTGGCGGTCGGTAGAATCCCATTGGTCGGAAAGTCGTCGGATTACGGGTCCGGGGAGTCCGCGCTCAGAGTTGTAATAATATATATGTGTAGACAATCCGCGATAGAATCCGGCAGCTTCGACCCGATAGAACGTGATATCGGAGTTGTTGCGACGGCCCACCGTGTCCTCCTGCTCCGAACGGAAGCGGAAACCGTAGTTGCCTTTGGTGTGCTGATATTCGGCATCGACAAACATCAGGTTCTTCAACGAGAAATAACCCTTCACCTTGTTCAGTCCGAACGAGCCGCATCCATACTCCACGGAGTATGCAGTCTCAGTAGGACGTCGGGTCTGCATATATACCGTTGCAGCCGAGGCATACTCCGATGCCGACTGCAGACGTTCGTTGCGGTTGGCGTTGTAGAGCGATACCGACTCCATATTGCTCAACGAGTAGCGTCCGAGGTCAATCTGTCCGTTCTGCGCATTGTTGATGCGTATGCCGTCGAGATACACTCCCACGTGCTGCGAACCTAATGAACGCACGTTGACAGTCTTCAGTCCGCCCAGTCCGCCGTAGTCCTTTATCTGCACGCCCGAGAAATACTTCAAGGCATCGGCAACGCTGGTTGTGGACAGATTCTGCAGCATTGCCCCTTGCAATGTCTGCGACGGTGTGAGATAATGAGGGCGCACGCCTACCACAGCCACATCCCGCAGGGTGTGGATGGAGTCGAGTTGCGAGGTCTGAGCCATCGACTGCATGCCCAGCAACAGCATTATAAGTAGTATATTGAATTTGTACATCGGTGCAAAGTTACTCAAAAAAAAGCAAAAAAGGCGGCAGTACGCTCTCGCGCTCTGACCGCCTCATGTCTAACCTAATTATCTTGGATTGGATAAAAACTATTATTTAACCACAACTTTCTTAACCGTTCCGTCAGAGTACTTCACGATGTTCACGCCTCGCTGAGGCTGGTTGATGCGCTTGCCGTCAATGGTGTAGCGTGCAATCTCGCGAATGTCAGCAGAAGTCTGGGTGTCGGTGATGCCATTTGTAGAACTCTTGAGTGAGAATACGGGCATCTCTGGAAACCAATAATGCTTCTCCATAGGATAGGCAGCCTTCATTGTGCCGTCGGTAGTGTCATATACGCGAAGCTCCGACTCATCGCCCCATGCCGAACCCTTAGTAATGCTAAGGTAGAGGTCGCCGTTGTCTGGATTAACACGGCAGGCTGCGCCATAAGCATAAGGCTTAGGGGCCTCAGCAGTAGTAAAGTCGAGTAAGAGAGTTGTAGTGCGACTGTCTACATCAAATTTGTAGATGTGCTGACCATTGGACCATGCCCCTGTTGAACCATTCCAGAACAGAGCATTCTCTGTTGTAGATGCAGTAAAGCAGTCGGGATTCCATGCACCCCAGTTGTTGGTAGGCTGCTTCACGTCCGACGGCAGTGTGATGTTTTCAGTAGTCTCATTTACCGGGTCGAACTTTACGATGTGGTCGACAGAGCCACCTTTTTTAATTCCGGCAGTAAGCCATATAGAGCCATCCTTAGCCTCAACAATAGAGCAGTAAGTGCTACCTTCAGCCTCATTGTTGATAGTCTTGAGCAACTTGTCATTGACGGCATCGATTATGAACAATCCACATGTCTGATCTACAGCATACACTTTACCGTCGCGATATATCATATTTCCAGTCTGGTTGTTGGTGTATCCACCAGTTCCTTCTATTTGTGAGAGTACAGAATAGTCTTCAAGACTGATTACATATACACCATTAGTAGTGCTGAGATAGCCTTTCTTGAGATTAGGCATCGGAAGAAATGCACGTCCATCGGCAGCTCCATAAGCTGTCTTTATACTGTTGATTACAGCTTTTCCTTTCATAGTCTTGGCATCGCAAACCACAAATGTAGGATCGCTGACATCAGGCTTGCTGACATTCATCTTCTTGCTGACAATGTACATATCCTCACCGCAGATAGTAGCGTAGCAACCTGTTGTGCCGAGCTGAATTGTCTCGCCATTCATTGTGATAGGCAGGCGATACTCCCAAGTGCCGTTGCAGTCAAGGAAATTGATTGTAGCACGCTCATTACCATATGAACCCTCATTGAGCATGAATACACCGTCGGTGTACTCCTTCTGTTGTGCCGAAGCACTCTGAGTCATAAACAAGCCGGCAAGAAGTGCAGCCGAAAAGATACGTGATAAGTAAAAATGTTTCATAAGCTTTACTTTGTATTATTATGTATTAATGTTTATCCCTATAGGCACAACTGTCAGCGTTCATATCAGAATGATACAAACGTTCTAACCAGTTATTGTAAACCAACAATCAGTTATCTATTGATTTAATATATTGTCATACTCGCCCAATCCACGAGGCGTATGTCGATGACATTCTTTCGGCAATTATATTTTCGGCAGGTCTTCTGACTTACCGCCCAGACGCGAACGCCTTCCCGAGAATTCAACATTCAACACTTAACATTCAACATTGAAAAAAGCATCAGTGGCATCGTTGTTCGCGCCCGATATAAGGGCGGCTCACAGCTGCGGGACAGTCGGGGACTCTCACCCCATTCCCTTTTAATCGCCTCCTTAAATAAAAAGAGAGGCGAACCGTTGCGGTTGCAAAATTATATAAAAATCCTGAATTACAACTCTACTTGCATTTTTTTTGCAACATACATCTGCGAATATCGCATAATGCATCGACAAAGTAGACAATATTTGCATTTTTCATCGCTCAAAACTGCGAGTTGAACGCACAAGGAAATCTTTTGCTCGAAATTCGTGAGTTTTGAGCGTGCAGCGTTATGTTGTTTGTACACAATAAGTTAGGCTGGTGTGCGCTGGAATGTGCAAGTTTGGCAATCGCAAAAGGACTCCTTTTGTATAGCAGAAGGACTCCTTTTGCTATGCAATTAAGCCTCCGTTACATTGCAATTGTACTAATATTGCATACTAAAAAGCCCCCTTTTGCATTGCAATGGGGGCTGAATGGATGAAATATATGGTTGCGGACGCTATAAAAACGAATGAATTCGCCTAATGAATTCTCCAGAATCAATTTTTTGTTTGTAACACTTTTTTACTGCTTGGACGATATTTCGCGAAGCGAATTTTGAATTTTGAGTTTTGAATTTTGAATTGTTCTCGGCTGTGCCTGCGATTTTGAATTGTTCAATTTTGAGTTTATACAATTTCGTAATTGGCAATATATTATAGAAATTGGGTTAAATACACGGGTAAGAATAACGTTTGTTCGTCTTTTTGTAAATCTTTTGTGTATATGATATAACGTTGCAGTATTCTATTTGAAAACTTTTGGCAGAAAGCATCGAGTGATGTATGTCGTTTATATCCCGATGATTTTACTTCTATTGGGCAAATCTTGTTGCCTCGTGATAGAAGAAAATCGATCTCGTAGTTATGCTTTCCCGTTTCTGTAGGGAAAGTATAGTAGAAGAGTCGGTTGCCCGTTGCTGTCAACATTTGTGCCACCATATTTTCGTACACATATCCAAGGTTGGTATCCAATTTGTCGCTCATCAATTTCTGATAGATAATGTTTTCTGTGAAGTCTTTATCTTTGAATGCCAATGTTATGAACAGTCCAGTATCTCCAATATACATTTTATATCTGTTAAGGTTCATAACCAATGACATACCCACACCAGGGTCGTTAGCGTGATATGCCATGTTTATGGTCATAGATTCGCGAAGTTCTGATATGAGTTGAAGTACTTTGTCTGAATTGGTATTGCTGCCTATTGCACTCGCTACTTGGTATCGAGAGGCGTTGCTGTTGAGTTGTGCTGGGATTGCATCGAAAAGCATAGATAGTCTGCCTGAAGAGTCTATTTTGTAGAAGTCGTCTTCATAGAGTTGTATGATATTGCGTTTCACTCTATCTACTTCCATTAGATTGTTTGTATCTATATATGTGTCTACAGCTTGTGGCATTCCTCCGACAACCATGTATATTCTGAAGTCTCTCATTAGCTTTCGGGTGACGGCATCGCCTATTGATAGTTTTTTGTCAAAGAGCATTTTTAGTTGTGGGATAGCTGTATTATCGCCTAATGCCCACTTGAATTCCTCGTAGTCCATAGGGTATAGGAAGAGTTTTTCTTCTTCGCTTGGAATGAGTATGTCTTTCACATTCTTTTTGATAGAAATCAGCGAACCAGTCTCTATGTAGTCATAGCGTCTGTCAGCAACAAGATGTTTGATGGCTTGTCGGGCTTTTGGACATTTCTGTACTTCGTCAAAAATAACCAATGACTTACGCTCTTTTAGTGACACACCAAGTCGGAATTGTAGTTGCAAGAAGAAATAATCCAAATCGGAGATATGATCGAAGAGTTCCAATACGTCTTCTCTAACAATTGAAAAATCAATCATGACATACGATTCGTATTCGTTCTCAGCAAACTGTTTTGCCAAAGTTGATTTGCCTACACGTCGTGCCCCTTCTATCAAGATGGCTGTTTTACCTTGTCGGTTGTGTTTCCATTCAAGCAATTTGTCGTATAGCTTTCTTTTGAATATCCTCATAATCTTTGATTGTTTTTGATAGTTTACTGATGCGAATTTACTCAAAAATATGGTTTCCTCAAAATCTTTTTAAGCAAAATGTACCAAATTCTCAAAATCTTTTCATGCAAAATGTACCGAATTCTCAAAATCTTTTATCTTTTCACTCGTTCTGACAGTATTGTTTGATATGCAAATTTAATCAAAAATATGGTTACTAACGATAAAAGATTTTGAGAAGAACGTAATTTTGAGTAAATTCGCACCCCCAAAATATTACAAATTGAAAGACAAATAGAACAAATGTTGACAACAGAATTACTTTTCTTGGTTGGCTTTGTGGTGTTTATAGCAGCCATATTGGTATTGGACATGCTGGTGATTGACCGCAAGGCACACGTTGTATCCATCAAGGAAGCCGGCACTTGGACAGCTGTATGGATAGTCCTGGCACTTGCCTTCGCCATATTCCTGTATTTCCATGGCGACATGGTGCATGGAATACAGAACTTCAACGACCTACAGGCAGTATCAACACGCTATGCTTCGCATCTGAAGCTCAATCCCGACGACTTTGAGGCGAGTCTGCAGCAGTATCGCCACTACATGACAATATCGTATATATCGGGCTATCTGATAGAGAAGACGCTGTCGGTAGACAACCTCTTCGTGATGATGATGATATTCGCATCGTTCGGCATCGACAAGAAGGAGTATCAGCATGCGCTCAACTGGGGCATTCTGGGAGCCATCGTGCTGCGCTTTGTCTTCATCTTTGCAGGTGCAGCCCTCATCAGCCGCTTCGAATGGATATTGCTCGTGTTCGGTGTTTTCCTGCTGTACAGTGGCGTAAAGATGTTCTTGGAACGCAATAAGAAGGAAGAGATAAACGCTATGAACCATCCCGTAGTGCGTTTCTGCAACAAGCACTTCCACCTTACGCCGTTGGTAATGACCGTGATATTCATCGAGTTTTGCGACTTGATATTCGCATTCGACAGCATACCAGCCGTCTTCTCTGTGACACTCGACCCCTACGTAGTGTTCTTCTCCAACATCTTCGCCATTCTCGGATTGCGTGCCCTCTTCTTCCTGCTTGCTGCCATAGCCGACAAGTTCCGCTATCTGAAGGTAGGCGTGAGCGTGTTGCTGGTGTTCATAGGTGTGAAGATGCTCATACACAAATACATAGAGATTGGAGCCATCAGCTCGCTCGTGTTCATACTCCTGGTGCTGGCAGTAAGTATATGTGCTTCGATATTCATAGCACCGGCAAAGGCTAAATAGTTGAGAATTGAAAATTGAGAGTTGAGAGTTGAGAATTGAGAGTTATGATTACCGACAAATTAGTATCGGGAAAATATAAGTGGCAAAGCATATCATAACTCTCAACTTTCAACTCTCAATTTTCAATTGAAGAAACTCTTCAAGTCTGCTGACAATGCAAACAACATATATAAGGGAATATCGACAATGCCTTCCTCCTCGTTCTTGTTATATGGCAGCAAACTTGTACGTATAGACCATTTTGGCATATACTTCTGTCTGTAGACCTTAAGACTTTTGGCATTCATCGTTATTCCTGCCTTACATTCTAAGGGATACACCTCCATACCGTCAGAGACAAGAAAGTCTACCTCGGCTGATGATGATGAGGTCCAGTAAAAATTAGTTTGAAGACGCTTGAACAATTGCAGCTCTTGACAAACATATTGTTCGGTCAACGCACCCTTGAATTCTTCAAATATCTTACTGCCTTCGAGTATCACCTTAGGCGAAACTCCACTCAAGCACCTCAACAAACCTACATCCAGCAGAAAAACCTTGAAGCTTTTCAGGTCGGCATAGGCTTTGAGCGGAACGTCAGGCTTACTGATATTGTATGTACGTATAATCTCACCGGCATCGCTAAGCCACATCAGAGAGTCTTCATACTCTCTTGCTCGGGCGCCATCGCGAACAAGACCATAAACAAACTTCTTGTTTTCCTTTGCAAGTTGCGAGGGAATACTATCCCACACATACCTTATCTTTTCAATCATTTGCCGTGGAGCGTGTTTGGAAAAGTCGTTCTCGTAAGCTGCCAATAATTGTTTCTGCACATCATCAACCTCGAAGAAGTCGTGAGTGTCCAACCACTTCAGCACAGCAGACGGCATACCTCCGATAACGAAGTATTTCTTTAGATAATCCGTAAGCTTTTCGGTGAATGCAGCAAGGCCGCGATGTCCGTCATTCAAGATATAATCCAGCAGCATTTCTTCTCCATTGGCAAGCAAGAACTCGCGAAAAGAAAGAGGATACAGGTCGAGAAATTCCACCTTTCCGACTGGAAACGATGTGCCCTCGTGCAACGCCACTCCCAACAACGAACCCGCACAGCATATTGCATACTCAGGTGCTTCTTCGGCGAAGTACTTCAATGAGGTTAGGGCACGTGGCATCTCCTGCACCTCGTCAAATATAAGCAGAGTATCTGCTGGCTGTATTTTTTTCCCTGAATAAACCGACAACTGTTCGATAATGCGTTGTGGCGACAGCGTACCTTCGAATATAGCACCTAACACATCTTTCTGCTCAAAGTTGATATAGCAGACATCCTTAAAGAATTTCTTGCCGAAATCTTTAAGCAACCACGTCTTTCCTACCTGTCTTGCACCTCTTAGGATAAGTGGTTTACGGTCGGATTTATTCTTCCATTTATGTAATTCGTCTATCAGTACTCTTTCCATATATATTCAGTTTTTGCAAATTTACTAATTATCAATGTATTAACAAAGTGTCATCACATTTTCGGGACGACTTTTAACTACTCTTATCACATTTTCGGGACGACTTTTCTCGGTGTTCATCACATTTTCGGGATGACTTTTCTTGGCATTCATCACATTTTGGGCACGACTTTGTAAATATGTATGCCAATTCTTGAACACTTTCATTTTACCTTTTTACTTTTTTACTTTTTTACTCTTTTACTTTTTTACCCTTTTATTACTCTTAAAATAAGTAAAAACCCCACTCCTCTCGCTTGTTTTAGGTAATTTTGCAATTTACAAAAATATAGAACAAACGAAATACAAATGAGCTTAACAGGCATCATACGCAATGCGTTCATTCCCCGACAGCACAAGCTGGAACGTCATTTCACCGAACCGGAAGCGCTGCAGCACGACGTGTTGCAGCATCTGCTGCATACAGCGGCAGGTACAGAATACGGCCGAAACCACCTTTTCGGCAACACACGCTCGTACGACGACTTCGTGCGCAACGTGCCAGTGAACACATACGAAGAACTCAAGGGCGACATCGACCGCATGCGCCACGGCGAATCGAGCATCTTATGGCCAGGCACCGTTAAATGGTATGCCAAGTCGTCGGGCACTACCAACGATAAGAGTAAGTTTATACCCGTGTCGAGCGAGGGATTGCATCGCATACACTATCAAGGAGGCACCGACGTTGTGGCCCTTTATCTGCAGAACAATCCCAAGAGCCGCATGTTTGACGGCAAGGGACTCATTCTCGGCGGATCACACTCGCCCAACTACAATCTCTCCGACTCGCTTGTGGGCGACCTTAGCGCCATACTCATCGAGAACATCAATCCGCTCGTCAACCTCATACGCGTGCCCAAGAAGCAGACAGCGCTGCTCAGCGACTTCGAAGTGAAGCGCGACCGCATAGCCCACGAGTGTCTCAACAAGAATGTCACCAACCTATCAGGCGTCCCGTCGTGGATGCTCAGCGTGCTGGTGCGCGTGCTTGAGATTACGGGTAAGGAGCATATTGATGAGGTCTGGCCCAATCTGGAGGTGTTCTTCCATGGCGGCATTGCCTTCACTCCGTATCGTCCGCAGTATGAGCACATCATCACAAGCGACAAGATGCACTACATGGAGACCTACAACGCGTCGGAGGGATTCTTCGGCATACAGAACGATCCTACCGACAAGTCGATGCTGCTGATGCTCGACTACGGCGTGTTCTACGAGTTTCTGCCTATGGACGAGTTCGACAGCGACTCGCCTAACATCGTTCCGCTTGAAGGAGTGGAGATAGGCAAGAACTACGCCATGCTCATCTCTACATCATGCGGACTGTGGCGCTACATGATTGGCGACACCGTGAAGTTCACGTCAGTACGCCCCTACAAGTTTGTCATCACCGGACGCACCAAGTACTTCATCAATGCCTTCGGCGAGGAACTTATACAGGACAACGCCGAGAAGGGTCTGGCATACGCCTGCCAGAAGACGGGTGCCGAGGTGAAGGAATACACCGCCGCTCCGGTGTTTATGGACCAGAACGCCAAGTGCCGCCACCAGTGGCTCATTGAGTTTGCCAAGCAGCCTGCCGACATCAACGAGTTTGCCGACATTCTCGACCGTAGCTTGCAGGACATCAACTCCGACTACGAGGCAAAGCGATTCCACGACATCACGCTTCAACATCTGGAGATAGTAGTGGCACGCCCCGGACAGTTTGACGACTGGTTGCGCTCGAAGGGCAAGCTGGGCGGACAGCACAAGATACCGCGCCTCTCGAACAACCGACAGTATATCGAAGAGATTATGAATACTCCCGCCTCAGGTATTTAAGCGGTCAATACATTCAAATCCTTAAATTATTATA
>ERZ1034687.1106-NODE-1106-length-15062-cov-6.235090_pt1 | contig 15062 bp, 9 predicted proteins | sample MGYA00520704_ERZ1034687 | MGnify/ENA primary metagenome ERZ1034687 (study PRJEB33766, sample SAMN09781762) | gut metagenome | biome: gut microbiome | host: Homo sapiens | place: Madagascar | study: EMG produced TPA metagenomics assembly of the PRJNA485056 data...
GTGCATTTACAATGTTGTTATTGTTGTTTTTGTGTATATAATTAATTACAAGGAAGTACATTCTGGCTGCTCAGGCTATGGCGGGGACGCCATAGCCTCCTACAATTATAACTTCCTTTTATTCCTTTATTATTTTCTTTTCATTCCTTTGTATACCAGGAATGCTACTACAATTGCTGCAAGACCCAGCAATACATATCCTATTTCGTGGCTGTACTTCACCGCTTGCAGATAAACGTCGTGCGTTGTCTTGTAATTGGTGTACTTGTATATTCCCCAACCGATAAAAGCGAGCACCGTGTTCCAGCATCCAGCACCGAGTGTAGTGTACAGAAGGAACTTGCCAAGGTGCATGCCCGAGAGTCCGGCTGGGATACTGATCAGCTGTCGTACGGCAGGAACCAGACGGCCGAAGAATGTAGACGCAGCTCCATGTTCGCGGAAGAAGGCTTCCGATTTCTCCACCTTTTCGCGGTCGATAAGGCACATATGGCCTATACGACTGTCGGCAAAGCGGTATATAATGGGTCGTCCGAGCCATTTGGCGAGATAGTAATTGATGAGAGCACCGATGTTGGCGCCTACAGTAGCGAATACAATCACCAGTATGAAGGTCATTCCGCTGTCGGGATCCATGGCTTTCCATGCAGCCGGTGGCACTACAACTTCAGACGGGAACGGTACGAACGAACTCTCAATAGCCATAAACAGCGTTACAACCCAATAGTTGAGGTTGTTGAGAATCCACAGGAAAAGTTCGGCAGAATTCATTTTTGTATAGCGTTAATTATTAGTTTTATTATCCTTACTACATTATTTATTATGTCCGTCAGCCATCAGTCTCACCTCATAGTCGTAATAATCCTTGGGGTCGAGCGTTTCGGGATAGAACTCGCCAAGCACCTTCTTGGTTTCAGCCGGATTGCGTTGGCAGGCTGTTTTAAGACATTCGAGGTATTCGGCTTTCTTGTTGAGCGTCTTGAGGCATGCTGCGAGATACGCCATTCCTTCGTCGCCTGGATTGTCGTGCATGTCGGTGTACGACTTGAACATACGATAGGCGATGGCAGGATAGCCACAGTCGTATACCGAGATGGCAATGCGGAAGAATATGTCGTGCGAGAACGACGTAGACTGCAAGGCACCCAGAAAGCAGCGTATTGCCTCCTTGACGTGTCCATGTTCCAATTGTATGTGTCCTCTCACGATTGTTATCTCGTCCTTATTGGCATCGGGCTGCTTCATAGCCTCGTCGATGCACGCCAGCGCTTCGTCGCGTTGGTCGAGTTGTGAGTATGTGAACGCCAGGCATTGCAGCACTTCGGTAGTGCCAAGGTTTTGTTTTTTCAATAATTCGAGCGCCTCCTTGTAGTATTCAAGGGCTTTTTCGGTCTGTCCGATGTTGAGCAGACAGTTGCCGATAAACATCGTTGCGGCTCCTTCATCGGGACAAAGCTGGTGGAATCGTTCGTAAAACTTGAGCGCTTCGTTGAAGTTTCCCAGTGAGAACAGGCCGTTGGCTTTGTTGAGCAGAGCCTCCTCGTCGTTCGGGTTGATGGCAATGGAGTATTCGCTCGATGTTATCGAGTCGTTGATACGGTTGCCCATGAACTGCGTCGAGGCCAGCGAGTTCCAGTAACGACCCGAGTAAGGGTCTTCGTCGAGCAACTGTTCAAACAGCTGTTCGCTCTGTTCGTAGTCGCCTTTGGCAAAAGCGATGCGCGCCTTTATCTCGCGATAGTCCTGCAAGTCGTCTTCGTCAGACATGGCGAGCCATTCGGCTGAGATGTCAGGCAGTCCGTAGTCGATGAATATGGTAGCCACATCGAGCACAAAGTCGGGCACATCGTCCTCGTCGATGTTGTCCATAGCGTTGCGCAGGAAGCTGTTTGCCTCCTCAGGTTTGTCTTCGGCTATCATTATTTCGGCCTTCAGATAGAGGCAGTCGATGTCGTACGCATCGCTGATGAGCGAAGTATAGTAGCGGGCTTTTTCAATGTTTTTCTCGTCGATGAGTGCTATGCGTGCCTTGAAAACAAGTGGCAATACGGCACCGGGGTGCAGATGCATAGCATAGTCGAGGACGTATTCGGCCTTCGGTTTGTCTTTTTTGTCGTAGTAGTATTCGGCAATGTCCGACAGTTCGTCGCTCTCGAAGTATTCGTCCTTGCCCATTTGCAGGGAGCGTTCGTAGCGTTGCAGCAGTCGTCCGAATTCTGGACTGTCAAAATATTTCTTGTTGTTGTCCATCTACACATTATAATAATGTTAAATGTTAAATGTTTAATGTTAAGTTGATGGAGACCAATTGTCGCCTGCTTAACACTTAACATTTAACATCTAACATTTAACATTAAAGAAAAGTATTATTTATTCTGTTTTGCCCAAGTATCCTTCAGTCCGACAGTCTTGTTGAATATGAGGTTGTCGGCAGTAGAATCGAGGTCGGCCATGAAGTATCCGATACGCTGGAACTGCAGGTATTCGCCTGGTTTGCGTTCGGCAGCATAGTTCTCCACGTAGCAGTTGTCGATAGTCTTGAGGCTGTCGGGGTTGAGCAGTTCGTGGAATTCGCGCTCATCAGCACCGAGGTCAGCCACGGTGAAGAGGCGGTCGTAGATGCGTACCTGAGCCTTGTGGCAGTGGTCGGCTGATACCCAGTGCAGAGTACCTTTCACCTTGCGGTTGGCACCTTCCATGCCGCTCTTGCTTGTCGGGTCGTATTCGGCCTGAATCTCAATTATGTTGCCCTCAGCATCCTTGGTGCATCCAGTACACTTCACGATATAGGCGTTCTTCAGGCGAACCTCCTTGCCAGGAGTCATACGGAAGAACTTCTTCGGAGCGTCCTCCATGAAGTCGTCGCGCTCAATCCATAGGTTCTTCGAGAAGGTAATGGTGTGTGTGCCGTCTGCCTCGTTTTCGGGGTTGTTGATAGCCTCCATCTCCTCAGTCTGACCCTCGGGATAGTTGGTGATGACGAGTTTGACGGGGTCGAGTACAGCCGAAACGCGCAGTGAGCGCTTGTTCAGGTCGTCGCGAACGGCAGCTTCGAGCAGCGCCATGTCGTTAAGGGCGTCGAACTTGGTGTAGCCGATTGAGTCGATAAACTTGCGTATTGACTCAGGCGAGTATCCGCGGCGGCGCATACCCGACAGTGTCGGCATGCGAGGGTCGTCCCATCCTGACACAACTCCTTCGTTGACGAGAGCCAGAAGCTTACGTTTAGACATCATAGTGTATGTGAGGTTGAGTCGGTTGAACTCAATCTGACGTGGGCGGAAGTCGTGAATGTTCTCTGTCTCGCCGCGCATCTCCTTCAGGTAGTCGATAAACTTGTCGTACAACGGACGGTGGGGTACAAACTCCAGAGTACAGATAGAGTGTGTAACGCCCTCGAAGAAGTCGCTCTGTCCGTGAGCGAAGTCGTACATTGGGTAGGCGTTCCACTTGGTTCCGGTACGGTGGTGTGGAGTGTGTATGATACGATAGATGATAGGGTCGCGGAAGTGCATGTTGGGGTTAGCCATGTCGAGCTTGGCGCGCAATACCATGCTGCCCTCTACAGCCTCTGGAGTGTTCATCTTGTTGAACAGTTCGAGGTTCTCCTCTACGGGACGGTCGCGGTAGGGCGAGTTTGTACCCGGAGTGGTAGGTGTACCCTTCTGCTCGGCAATCTGCTCGGCAGTCTGCTCGTCGATATATGCGTGTCCGTTCTTGATCATCCAGATGGCAAACTCCCACAGATTGTCGAAGTAGTCGGAAGCATAGTAGATGTTGCCCCACTTGAATCCAAGCCATGCAATATCGTTAAGGATGTTCTCTACATATTCGTTGTTCTCTTTGGTAGGGTTAGTGTCGTCGAAGCGCAGGTTGCACACACCGTTGTACTTCTCAGCCACTCCGAAGTCCATGCAGATGGCCTTGGCGTGTCCGATGTGCAGGTATCCGTTAGGCTCTGGCGGGAAACGTGTCTGTATGCGTCCGCCGTTCTTGCCCTCGGCAAGGTCCTGCTCAACGAGCTGCTCAACAAAGCTGAGGCTCTTCTTTTCCTCTATCGGTTTTTCTTCTGTAACTGACATAATATATTGTTTTTTTTTGTTTTATACCTATTATTATTATAGTAGTTTCGGCAGGGTTTTGACGTTGGTTTTCAAATGTAGTCCTTTTGGCTTGCAAAAGGAGTCCTTTTACTCTCCAAAAGGAGTCCTTTTAGCCTTCAAAAGGAGTCCTTTTGCAAGCCAAAAGGGGTACATTTGCCGAGCCATGCCATTCGGTTGGCCGAAACATAGTATTTATTATGTGCAAAGTTACGCAAAAAACGTGGATATAGCGTTATTCGCGTGCGATTATTTTGCTTTGCAAGAGTAGGGTAGGCGGGTTGGAGCTGCAAATGAAAAAAACTTTGCCGTTTTAAAATCTTTTAACTATGTTTTTTCCACTTTCGCCTACCCAAATCTGTCATAATATATGAACCTAAATGTGATTACTGATGAGTAATAGAAATTTTTTGCTGGGATTTGACGTCGGCAGCAGCAGTGTCAAGGCATCGCTTGTTGACATTGATAGTGGCGAATGTGCCGCTTCGGCGTTCTATCCTTCGGAGGAAGCTCCGATAAAGGCGCTCAAGACAGGTTGGGCTGAACAAGATCCCGAGATGTGGTGGGCAAATGCCAAGCTCTCGCTTGCCGACATTATGGCAAAGACAGGAGCCAAGGGATGCGACATCAAGGGCATAGGCATATCCTATCAGATGCACGGACTGGTGTGTGTAGACCGCCAGATGCGCCCCGTACGCGACAGTATTATATGGTGCGACTCGCGTGCCGTGCCCTATGGCGAGGAGGCTTTCCAGACATTGGGAGCCGACTATTGCTTGGGCCACTTGCTCAATTCGCCGGGCAACTTTACAGCTGCCAAGCTGGCTTGGGTTCGTCAGAACGAGCCGGACGTGTTCGACCGTATATATAAGATAATGTTGCCGGGCGACTATCTTGCCCTGCGACTCTCGGGCATAGCCAATACTACTATTGGCGGACTGTCGGAAGGAATATTCTGGGACTTCAAGAACCGTGAGGTGTCGCAGCCGTTGCTCGACCATTTCGGCATCAGCCGCGACCTTATTGCGGACATAGTTCCCACCTTCGCCGTGCAGAGTCATGTGTCGGCAGAAGCCGCTGCAGAGACGGGATTGGCTGAAGGCACACCTATATCTTACCGTGCAGGCGACCAGCCCAACAACGCCCTCTCGCTCAATGTGTTCAACCCAGGCGAGATAGCATCCACAGCCGGAACCTCGGGTGTTGTATATGGAGTGCTGGGCAGCGTAGGCTACGACCCGAAGAGCCGTGTAGGCACCTTCGCCCACGTCAACTATACCGATCAGCTGACACGTCTGGGTGTGCTGCTATGCATCAACGGCACAGGATGTCTTAATTCTTGGGTGCGCCGCAATATAGCTCCCGACTTGTCGTATGCCGAGATGAACGACCTCGCGGCAACTGCCCCTATAGGCAGCGACGGCGTGAGCATCATCCCCTTTGGCAACGGAGCCGAGCGAGTGCTTGAAAACCGTGAGGTGGGATGTTCGCTTCATGGCATCAACTTCAACAAGCACACCCGTGCCCACATCATACGCGCAGCTCAGGAAGGCATCGTCTTCTCGTTCTGCTACGGCATGGAGGTGATGCGCAGTATGGGTATGGACATCAACAAGATACACGCCGGACGTGCCAATATGTTCCTCAGTCCGCTGTTCAGACAGACGCTTGCCAGCACCAGTGGCGCAACCATCGAGCTGTACGAAACCGACGGTAGCGTTGGCGCGGCAAAGGGTGCAGGCATGGGATGCGGCATCTATAGCGACCACAACGAGGCGTTTGCATCGCTGCGCAAGCTGGGAGTGGTAGAGCCCGAGACTGCTATGGCAGCGCAGTATGAAGAGGCGTACGAGAGGTGGAAGGCTCAATTGAAGTAAAGCCCTACCCCCTGCCCCTCCCCCGCAGGGAGGGGAGTAGTGTGCTGAATTCAAAGAATACTATACATATAATAGAAAACTTTGTACATATAAAAGAAAACGTTATAAATACAATAGAATTACATCATTATAACTAATTATAAAATAAACCTGCTCTGCACTTCATTCCCTCCCCAAAAGGGGGAGGGGTGGAGGTAGGGCCTAAACTCATTTACTAATGAAACAGTATTTTCCACAAATCGACAAGATTCCTTTTGAAGGACCAGAAAGCAAGAACGTAATGGCATTCCACTATTATCAGCCAGAGAAGGTGGTAATGGGCAAGAAGATGAAGGACTGGTTGAAGTTTGCTATGGCATGGTGGCACACACTGGGCCAGGCTTCAGGCGACCAGTTTGGAGGTCAGACACGCGACTATGAGTGGGATCACGCCGACTCAGCATTGCAGCGTGCCAAGGACAAGATGGATGCCGGATTTGAGATAATGCAGAAGCTTGGCATCGAATACTTCTGCTTCCACGATGTCGACCTCGTAGAACCGTCGGACGACATTGCCGAGTACGAGGCCAATATGAAGGCCATCACCGACTATGCACTTGAGAAGATGAAGGGCACCGACATCAAGTTGCTGTGGGGTACAGCCAATGTGTTCTCCGACAAGCGCTACATGAATGGAGCAGCAACCAATCCCGATTTTGACGTAGTGGCTCGTGCTGCCGTACAGATAAAGAACGCCATCGATGCCACAATCAAGCTTGGCGGCACCAACTATGTGTTCTGGGGCGGACGCGAGGGCTACATGTCGCTGCTCAATACCGACCAGAAGCGCGAGAAGGAACACCTCGCACAGATGCTCACCATGGCTCGCGACTATGCCCGTGCTAACGGATTTAAGGGTACATTCCTTATCGAGCCGAAGCCTATGGAGCCTACCAAGCACCAGTATGACGTGGACACCGAGACCGTCATTGGGTTCCTTCGTGCACATGGTTTGGACAAGGATTTCAAGGTGAACATCGAGGTTAACCACGCTACTCTTGCCGGTCACACCTTCGAGCACGAACTGGCTGTGGCTGTAGACAACGGCATGCTCGGCTCTATCGATGCCAACCGTGGCGACGCCCAGAACGGATGGGATACCGACCAGTTCCCAATCGACAACTTCGAACTTACACAGGCTATGATGCAGGTAATCCGCAATGGCGGATTGGGCAACGGCGGTTCGAACTTCGACGCTAAACTGCGCCGCAACAGTACCGACCCTGAGGACATCTTCATAGCCCACATCTCGGGCATGGACGCTATGGCTCGTGCGCTGGAGAATGCTGCCGCCATACTGACAGAGAGCGAGTTGCCCGCTATGCTCAAGCAGCGCTATGCAAGCTTCGACGACGGTATGGGCAAGCAGTTTGAAGAGGGCAAGCTCAATCTGGAGCAGCTCGTGGACTATGCAAAGCAAAACGGCGAACCGCAACTCACAAGCGGCAAGCAGGAGAAATACGAAACAATCGTAGCGCTGTACGCTAAGTAGAATTTTGAATTAGGAATTAGGAATTTTGAATTGTTCTCGGCTTCGCCTGCGATTTTGAATTGTCGAATTTTGAATTGTTCTCGGCTTGGTTTGCGATTTTGAATTTCTGATTTTTGAATTTGGAATTCCCAAATTTTTGAATTGTAAGTATTAGGAGGCTATGGCTAACCCGCCATGGTCTCTTAATACATCTATTTTAATGCCTTTTACCTCTTAACCCAACAATCATAATAATGCAATCTAAATCTGACACAGGTAGCCGTGGCTATCTGGTATCCATCGTTATGGTGGCAGTATTGGGCGGACTGCTGTTCGGCTACGACACTGCTGTCATCTCGGGAGCCGACAAAGGTCTGCAAGCCTTCTTCCTCGGAGCTTCCGATTTCCGTTATACCGACTTCATGCACGGCTTCACTTCGTCGTCGGCACTTATCGGCTGCATCATCGGCAGTGCCCTGTCGGGACTCTTCGCCACACGTTTCGGCCGTAAGCGTTCGCTGGTGTTTGCCGGCATATGCTTCTTTCTTTCGGCATGGGGCTCAATGTTTCCCGAGTCAATGCTGCTTCCCGAAGGCAAGCCTTCGTTCACATTGCTCGTAGCGTTCAATTTCTACCGCATCCTTGGCGGCATCGGTGTGGGCATGGCATCGGCTATATGTCCTATGTATATAGGTGAGGTGGCGCCAAGCGAGATACGCGGAATGCTTGTCAGCTGGAACCAGTTTGCCATAATATTCGGCCAGCTTGTGGTCTACTTTGTCAACTTCCTCATACTCGGATCGCACACCAATCCCGTCATAACGCAGATAGGTCAGGGCTTCTCCGAGGTAGTGGCAGGCTCCGATCCTTGGACCATTGCCACAGGATGGCGCTATATGTTCGGTAGCGAAATGGTGCCCGCCGGACTCTTCACCATACTTATCTGCTTCGTACCCGAGACCCCTCGCTATCTTGTCATGGTGGGTCGCGACGACGTTGCGCTTCGTGTTCTGTCGCGCATCAACGGCAACACCAAGGCAGCCTCAATACTCCACGACATCAAGAATACAGTGCAGGCACGCACCGAGCGCCTTTTCTCTTACGGATTCATGTGTGTCTTCATCGGCATTATGCTCAGCGTGTTCCAGCAGGCAATAGGCATCAACGCCGTGCTCTACTACGCTCCGCGCATATTCGGCGATATGGGCATGGAAAATCCAATGGTGCAGACCGTAGTAATGGGCGTTGTCAACATCCTGTTTACGCTTATTGCCGTGTTCACCGTTGAGCGTTTCGGTCGAAAGCCGTTGCTCATCACGGGCAGCGTGGGCATGGCTATAGGAGCCTTCGGCGTAGCCCTCACCTTCGGCAATGCCTCGCTCAGCGTCGTCACTATGCTCTCGATAATGGTGTACAGTGCCTCGTTCATGTTCTCGTGGGGTCCCATCTGCTGGGTCTATATAGCCGAGATATTTCCCAATACTATTCGTGGTGCAGCCGTATCGGTGGCAGTTGCCTTCCAGTGGATATTCAATTTCATTGTCAGTTCCACCTTCGTGCCGATGTTCAACATGCACCTCACTCATGGCGACCACTTCGGTCATTGGTTCACCTACGGTCTGTATGGCATCATCTGCGTAGTGGCAGCACTCTTCGTGTGGCGCATTGTGCCCGAGACAAAGGGCAAGACGTTGGAGGAAATCAGTATGTACTGGAAACGGAAGAGCTAATCAGTCGTCCCTGCCACGTGCCCCTTCGCTTAATCTCATTGACCAGTCGGTTGGTGAATTCATAGTTTTTCAGTCCCCACTTGGGGGCTATGAGCATGTCGGCAGGCGACTGGCTTACAAATCGTTCTACAATAATATCGTTGCGCAGCCGTTCAAGATAGCGTATGCAAAGGTCGATGTATTCATCGGCTGTATACAGCTTGAACGGCTCGCGGCAGTATTCTTCGGCAAGCTGCGTGCCCCTTATAATCTGCAGCTGGTGAAGCTTCAGAATGTCGAGCTTCAAATTTGACACCACCTCCGATTGCCTTATATTCTCCTCGGCAGATTCGCCAGGCAATCCTAATATTATATGTCCGCACGTCAGAATGCCACGATTGTGAGTCTCCTCAATGGCGCGGCGTGAGCACTCGAAGTCGTGTCCGCGGTTGACACGTAGCAGAGTCTGGTCAGACACCGACTCAATGCCATACTCCACAATCATAAAAGTCTGGCGGTTCAGTCGCTCCAGATAGTCCATCACTTCGCTGCCTGCGCAGTCGGGTCGCGTACCTATTATTATACCCACAACATCTTCCTGACTCAAAGCCTCTTCATATCGGCGCTTCAAAGTTTCTACCGAAGCGTAGGTGTTGCTGTACGCTTGAAAATATGCCAGATACTTCATGCCCGTATATTTTCGGGCAAAGAACTCCTTGCCCTCGCTTATCTGTTCGGCTATCGACTTCGAAGGCTGGCAATAAGAAGGGTTGAACGTGCGGTTGTCGCAGAATGTGCATCCGCCGATGCCTACATGTCCGTCGCGGTTGGGACATGCAAATCCGGCATCAATGGATATTTTCTGCACACGAAACGGGAACTTGCTGCGTATCCAAGCCCCGTAGTCGTTGTATAATTGTGGTGTCATAGTCAAAACTTATTGGTTTAGGAGTGCAAATGTACGGAAAAAATTATAACTTTGCAAAATATAGATGTGCGGCTCGATGCAACGCTCCAGACGACATCTATCAGCCCCTAAAGACAATACAATTAATAATCAATAACTAATAATTAATAATTAATGAAGCGTTTAATCCTTATCTGTACAACATTCCTTATGATGTTTGTATCTTCAGTGTCGGCTGCCCAGAAGATTACTCTGGCAGACGTTACAGGCAGTAAGTTTGCGCCTAAGGTGGTGTCGGGCATCAATCCCATTGAGGGAACCGATACCTATGCCCGCATCAGCGACGACGGCAAGCGCATTGTCACCTATTCGTTCAAGACCGGACGCGAACTGTCTGTACTCTTCGATGTAAACAACACAATGGGCGAGAAAATCAAATCGTTTGACGGCTATACTATGTCGCCCGACGGAACACGTCTGCTCATACAGACCAAGACCAACTATATATACCGCCGCTCATACACCGCCGTACACTATATCTACACCATCGCCTCGCGCAAACTGGAGCGTCTGTCTGACGGCGGACCTCAGCAGGTGCCTACATGGTCGGCAGACGGTCAGCAGGTGGCATTCGTTCGCGAAGGCAACATCTTCCTTGTCAAGCTGCTCTACGACAATGCCGAGATACAGGTGACTAAGGACGGCAAGTTCAACGAGGTCATCAACGGTATTCCCGATTGGGTGAATGAGGAGGAATTCGGATTCAACCGCGCCCTCACCTTCAACGCCGACGGTACCATGCTTTGCTGGATTCGTTACGACGAGTCGAAGGTAAAGACCTATTCGTTGCAGATGTATAAGGGTATGCGTCCCGAACATTCGGAGTATACCGACTATCCCAGATTCTACTCTTACAAGTATCCCAAGGCAGGTCAGGACAACAGCGTCGTTACAGCGTGGAGTTATGACATCAAGAGCCGCAAGACTCTTCGCCTTAATGTGCCCATCGATACCGACGGATATATGCCACGCATCAAGTCGACAGTCGATCCCAACCGCATCGTAGTGTACACTATGAACCGTCATCAGGACCAGCTCTGTCTCTATGCAGTCAATCCTCGCACCACTGTTGCACAGCTCCTTATCAAGGAGTCGGTGCCTAAGTATGTGCAGGAGTCGGCAGTTGAGGCAATAAAGTTCGTTGGCAACAACATCATTCTGCCCAGCGACCGCTCTGGATACATGAATCTGTACATCTATAATATGAACGGTCATCTGCAGCGCACTATCGGTGGCAAGTTCGACATTACTGAAGTGTACGGCTACGATGCCAAGACAGGCGACGTATATTATCAGGCTGCCGCCCTTGCACCTACCGACCGTCAGATATATGTCAGCCACAAGAACGGCAAGACAGAGCGTCTCACCGATGCTGAGGGATGGAACTCGGCACTCTTCTCGGGCGACTATCAGTACTTCATCAACACCTGGAGCGACTACAATACACCTTATGTATATACTACACGTACACGTGCCGGCAAAGTGATATCTACGCTTCAGGACAACAGTCAGCTGCGTCAGACCATAAAGGAATACGGATTCTGCAAGCGCGAGGCTTTCTCGTTCACCACTTCTGAGGGCGTCACACTCAACGGATGGATGCTTCGTCCGCTCGACTTTGATGCTTCCAAGCGCTATCCGGTCATAATGCATCAGTATAGCGGCCCCGGCAGCCAGCAGGTCAAGAACGCATGGAGCGCAGGCTCAATGGGTCAGGGCGGAGCCTACGACTCTTATCTTGCACAGCAGGGCTTCATCGTAGTTAGCGTTGACGGACGTGGCACTGGCGGACGTGGTGCCGAATTCGAGAAATGCACCTATCTTAACATCGGCGACCTTGAGTCGCGCGACCAGGTAGAGACTGCTCTCTATCTCGGAACGCTTCCTTATGTAGACAAGGACCGCATCGGTATATGGGGATGGAGCTATGGCGGATTCAACACTCTTATGAGTATGAGTGAGGGTCGCCCCGTGTTCCGTGCCGGAGTTTCAATAGCTCCTCCAACCAACTGGCGCTTCTACGACTCTATATACACCGAACGCTACATGCGCACACCAAAGGAGAACCCCGACGGCTATGCTACCAACCCTATAGAGCGTGCCTCTAAACTGCACGGAGCATTGCTCCTATGCCACGGAACTGCCGATGACAACGTTCATCCGCAGAACATGTACGAATATTCGGAGGCTTTGGTTCAGGCTGACAAGGACTTCCGCGAACTGCTCTACACCAACCGCAACCACGGAATCTATGGTGGCAACACACGCAATCACCTGCTTCGTCAGGTGGCACAGTTCTTTATGACAGAGCTGAAGTAAAAAACAGCTTGCTGAACTATGTAAATATAAAACGGCAGACTCACATCAGAGAGTCTGCCGTTTTATATTTATTCTGTCTTCTTGGTAATATATTCCGCAATCGTGGTATAGCATTAATGTAATAATGTTAGTATCTTTGCAACGTTAAACAGTAACGAACAAATAAATCAATCAATAAACGATGTATATAGAGAAGATACAGAGTCCTGCCGACTTGAAAGGCATGGACATCGCGACACTTAATATTGTAGCCGACGAAGTGCGCCAGGCTGTGCTCAATCGTGTGAGCAAGCATGGCGGACACGTAGGTCCTAACCTTGGATTTGTAGAAGCAACGGTAGCATTGCACTATGTGTTTAATGCCCCCGAGGATAAGTTTGTGTTCGATGTCAGCCACCAGTGCTATCCGCATAAGGTATTGACCGGTCGTGCAGCCGGATTTCTTGGCAACGTCGACGATATGAATGCCATATCGGGTTATTCTTCTCCGGCAGAGTGTCCGGAGTACGATAACTTTGAGGTGGGTCATACTTCCACATCCATCAGTCTTGCAACTGGACTGCAGAAGGCGCGCGACGTGAAGGGAACCAAGGAGAATATCATAGCCATAATAGGTGATGGCTCGCTGTCGGGCGGTGAAGCTTTCGAAGGACTCGATGAGGCTTCGGAGCTTGGCACGGGCATCATCATCGTGGTAAACGACAACGAGATGTCTATCGCCGAGAACCATGGCGGTATATATAAGAATCTGCGTGCGCTGAGAGAGAGCCGTGGCGAGTGCGAGCACAACTGGTTTAAGGCATGGGGATTTGAGTATAAGTATCTGGAGGAAGGCAACGACATAGAACGCCTCATAGAAGTGTTCCGTAGTGTGAATGATACCGACCGCCCTACAGTTGTTCATATCCACACAGAGAAAGGTCATGGCTATGCTCCTGCCGTAAATGACAAGGAAGCTTGGCATTGGGGAATGCCGTTCAATCTTGATGATGGTAGTCGACCGCTGAGAAATGCAGATGGAACAATGCCCGAGGTGAAACCATGCGAGACATATCCTGAACTCTTCTCTGACTGGATGCTGAACGAAATGAAGCATGACAAAACCCTCATTGCCGTAACAGCCGGAACGCCTACTGCAGCAGGCTTCACAGCCGACAAACGTAAGTTGGCTGGCTCGCAACACCTTGACATGGGTATTGCCGAAGAGCAGGCTGTCGCTATGATTTCGGGTATGGCTAAGGGTGGACTGCGTCCGGTTTGGTCAGTATACAGCACATTCATACAGCGCACCTACGACCAGATAGCACAGGATCTCTGCATCAACTCCAACCCAGCAGTAATCAATGTTGTTGGAGGCGGAGTGAACTCAATGAACGACATCACCCACATCTGCCTCTTTGATATACCTATGCTTTGCAGCATTCCGGGACTCATCTATCTCGCTCCTACCACATGCGAGGAGTATTTCGCAATGATGCGTTGGGCAATACTTCAGGACAAGAAGCCTATAGCCATTCGTGTGCCGAGTAACGGAGTGGTGCATACAACAGAGAATGTGGACGAAGGGTATGGTTATAAGGCTAAGTATAAGATGATGCACGAAGGCTCCAAGGTGGCAATCATTGCTGCCGGTTCGTTCTATCAGAAGGGTGAGAACGTAGTGCGTCTGCTTGCCGATAAGGGTATTGATGCAACGCTCGTCAATCCACGCTATCTGAATGAGGTGGATGCCGATACGCTCGAAGCGTTGAAGACGAACCATAAGCTTGTGGTTACATTGGAAGACGGCTGCAAGGACGGTGGCTTTGGCGAACGCATAGCCTCTTATTACGGCACATCAGATATGAAGGTGCTTGTATGTGGTGTGAAGAAGGGATTGTACGACAGATACGATGTAGAGCAGTTGCTTGAGGACAACCGTTTGCTCGACGAACAAATCGTGGAGGATGTGTTGGCGTTAATATAAACAGCATATCATAACTCTCAACTCTCAACTTTCAACTCTCAACTAAAAAAATATGGCATTATCAAATATAGAGAAACATTACAACAAACATCCCGAAGACCTCCGCTTGCAGCGTAGGCACGGCATTGTAGAGTTTGAAACCACAATGCATCATTTGCGTAGGTTCATAACTCCCGACATGCAGCTGCTTGACATAGGTGCAGGAACAGGTCGCTACACATCGGCTCTTATGGCAGAAGGCTATAAGGTGAAGGCAGTAGAACTGGTGCGTCGCAATATCGAGGTGTTTCTGAAGCGTGAACCTACAGCCGACGTTGTGCAGGGCGATGCACGCAACATGCCGTTCCTGCCAACAGCAATGGCAGATGTGACGCTGTTGCTCGGTCCGCTCTATCATCTCATTGGCGATGAGGAGAAGCTTAAGGCTCTTAACGAGGCAAAGCGCGTCACCAAACCCGGCGGACTGATATTCGTGGCTTACTTGATGAACGAGTACAGCATACTGTCGTATTGCTTCGACGAAGACCGTATAGAAGGATTGTTGGAGCGTGGTGCTGTTGATGAGAACTTCCATATACAGGCATCGGCAGACGAACTCTACGACTATGTACGTA
>ERZ1034687.1112-NODE-1112-length-15015-cov-22.323329_pt1 | contig 15015 bp, 8 predicted proteins | sample MGYA00520704_ERZ1034687 | MGnify/ENA primary metagenome ERZ1034687 (study PRJEB33766, sample SAMN09781762) | gut metagenome | biome: gut microbiome | host: Homo sapiens | place: Madagascar | study: EMG produced TPA metagenomics assembly of the PRJNA485056 data...
GTATCTGTATCATTGTCAGTATCTGTGTCTGTGTCAATATCAGTATCTGTATCAACGTCTGTATCAGTGTCGGTATCTGTGTCAATATCGGTATCGGTGTCGGTATCAGTATCTGTATCACTATCCAAATCTGTATCAATATCAGTATCAGTATCTGTATCAGTGTCGGTATCTGTATCCAATGGATAATCCGGTTCTTCATCTTTTGGAACAACTAAGTTGTCATCATCTTCCTTTGTTCCTTGTTTATCAGGATCTGTAGTTCCATCATAGCCAGGATCGCCGCCTTGTTCACTGCCACCGTAGTAATAGTTTCTATCATCAGGATTTTTACCAATTGCAGTAACATCATCCGGTCTAACTGCTTTTGTTCTGATTGAAATTGGAGTTGAACCATCTTTAGCATTAGTCAAAGTATTTGTTGTAGAATTTTTAACAACTGTAGAAACTCCGCCATTACGGTGTTTACCCATATTGAAGTAGTAACCACCGGCATAAGCATTATCTGCAACCATGTATAAATCTTGATCACCAGAAGGGCGTTTGTTACCATCACCTTTTAAAGTACCATTTTTAACTACGATTGTAGAATCTGCAGCTGATCTGTATTCAGGTTTTTCTGCATCAATCCATTGTGTACCCAAGTCAAGTGCAACCAATTTTGCTCTTTCAGGATGTACGCTTGTATTTGTTCCGTAGTAATCTGTACCATAAGTAGGAACTTCGCCTAAGTGGTCAATGTACATATTTTTACCACGAGTTGTTAAGTTCAAGTTTTTGTTTGCAGTAGTTTCTCTTACATAAACATTACCAGAGAACTCAGCGTTTATATCACCTGTTCTTGAAATAATTGCGCAAGCATTAGTATCAAGTTTTGCACCATTTGCAGCATCCATACCTTTTACGTCAATGTTGCCAATTGCTAACATATCAACGCCGTTTCCGGTTTTGTTAATAGCATCAATATTATGAGGAAGTTGTGCATTATCTCTTGAAGGGTTATATGAATAACCGTTTTGTCTGAATGTTAAAGGAGTTGCTGACTTTGTAGAAGTTTTAGCTTCACCGATATTACCACTAGCGATTAGGGAAATGCCTGTACCTTCAACGTTTGGATTTGCGGAATTTTTAGATCTGTTGACGATACTGTAAGGAGAAGCACCTTTTGTAGAAGAGTCTGCCAATAAGATTACTCTACCATCAGCTTTAATTTGGTTAACATTCATATTTTTGTTCAAGCTTGCCATATTAATAAGCGAACCAGTACCTGAACTGTTTGCAGTAATAACGCCGTCGATAGAAGTGTTTACAGATTTAGTCAAATCTCTTTGATTTGGTCCAATACCTGTACAAATACCGCCGTCACAAGGTCCAACTTCTTCACCGATTGCACCGTTTGTAACAGTTGCGTTCAAATCAGCTCCATTAGTTGTATAAATCAATGTGTTAGCAACACCATTGTTTAACAAATTACCGTTTGTAACTGCGATATTTACATCGGCATTAGATGTAATATTGTTGCTTACACCACTTGAGCCGATAGACATATTAGAATTTTTGTTTACAAAGTTAACTGTGTTAGTTTTGTTAGTATGATTAGCGGTAACTTTACCTTGAATATTCATACCGCCTGAGCCTTCATTAGAAACTAACAAAGTAGATTTATTTTGAGTTAAAGCGGAACCGCCAGATGCAATTAAACCAGTAGATGCAACAAGCAAACCACCGTTTGTGTTAGTGATTTTTGTTGCGCCATTAGGGTTTGAAACTTCGCCTGCGATAGAAATGCCATTAGCTCCAGAGTTTTCGATAGTAATATTGCCAGTACCATAGTTTCTAACTTTTGCACCATTACCAACAGAAGTGCCGGTAACAGATTTGATAGAAATGTTACCGTTGTTGTTTACAAAAGTATTAGCAGTACCCATATTATCTATATTAACAAGTTTGGTAAACAAAGTGTCAGCTGCATCATGACCTGTCAAAGCTGCAGTCTCATTGTTCCCTAAACCAGCTAACAAAAGACCATTATTCGCAATTGTACCACCTTGCAAATTAATATCACCACGAGCAGCAACTCTGCCACCTGCATCAATTTGAATAGCTTTTCCACCAAGAGATAGAGTATTACCAGCTCCATCAGTAAGAGTTGACAAATTCAATGTTTTATTTGTACCTTCTGCAACCAAAACATTATTATCATAGCCAATGTCTAATGTATATTTACCTTGAGTTACAGGGTTATTTTCAGTAATGTCTATTCTGTTAATATTACCAACTTGATGTTTAGGTAATGCTAAATAATCAGACAACTTGTCATAAGAAGTTTGTGTTGGAGAAATAACTGATAAATTACCAACATTGATAACGCCGGAACTTCCAACAACCATACCGTTTGGAGAAATAAATACCAAATTACCATCGGTTTTCAAAGCTCCATTTGCGCTTTGTAAAGCGTTTACGATACCATTGATACTAACACCGTTATTAACTAAGTTAACGAATGTATCAATATTACCTCTTGTGTTTGCAATTTGGGTTACACTGTGAGTTCCATTGTCTGGATTCCAGTTAACGCTATAACCTTTTTGTTTAATGTAACTATAAATAAAGTTTAAAACATCACCTTTTTCAAGATTAATTTTATCAAACTGTTTAAAACCTGTATTACCATTAACAGCATCAGGTCCAATATTCCAAGTATTACCATCACTCGGATTAATTGTTGAACCATCTGCGTTAGTGATTGTTGATGCAGCCAAAACCTGATATGTCAAAGACTGTTGCATGATTAGCAACATACTTAACATAAATGCAACTACTCTTTTTTTATTAATTCCTTGTGTATTCATTGTCTTTGGAACCTCTATTTTCTTTTTCTGCACGTTTAAACACTTTTACATGTATATAAACGGATTTTGCGCTTAAATCTTTACTATTTTCCGGTAATTGTTTACAAAAATTTATAATTTAGAAAAGAGGGAAGGATTGAATAATCCAACCCTCTTTAGAGTTATCTGGTTATTACATTTGCTCTTGCAATAAATCCTTTTTTACGTAAATTTGCTTCGCTTGCATTTTTACCATTTTTACCGCCAAGAGGAATTAGGTTTCTATCAAAACCGCCAATCGTGTTAGGGTCAGTTCCGATTATTGTATCATCAATACCTGCAATCATGCCTGCCGGAATTTCTGATGGGAAGTGATAAGTCAAATCTCCCGCATAGTTTAACTTGTAAGGATTTGATTTATAACCGTTGATTTGTGTCATAACATATTCAAGAACTTTGTTTGCAGTCGCATCATCCTGAATGTTGTACATTTTCTTAACGATACTCAATCTATCTTCTGCTAAGTTGTAGTTAGTTCCTTTTTTATGAGAAACTTTGATTTTGTATGTAAAGTTATCAATATTTTTATCAGGAGTTTGAACCTCTCTTTCCTCTCTTGTAACAAATTGAGGAATATCTAAAGTTTGCTCTTTATTTTCAGTTTCAGTTTTTTCTTTCTTTTTATTTAGGTTTACGATACCGTCAAAGTTTCTGCCTTTAGCGTGAACTTTACCCATTGAAAGTGCGTTTCTCAAACCTCCGGCAATACCTCCAAAGATAGCGGCATTTACCGCAGTTTTTAAGTGTTTATTACCTTTTTTATCTTTTTCTTTGCCTTCAAGGGTTGCTTTGCCTTCAACAGTACCTTCGCCAGTAACCGTACCTTTACCTTTAACAGTACCTTCGCCTTTAACAGTACCAGTACCGTTCATTGTACCTTCACCAGTAACTGTCGCCTGACCATTTAAGGTTACGTCACCTGTTACAGTCGCTTGTCCATTTAGTGTAACATCACCAGTAACTGTTGCTTGACCATTCAATGTTACATCACCAGTTAATGTTCCTGTCAAAGACCCTTGTCCTGTCGTAGTACCACTAACAGGAGTATTGTGGGTAACTGAAGAAGTACCAAATTCATCTATGTAATAATCTGTAGTTTTTACCCAATCTTCATAAGGTAATGTAACATCACCTGTTAAAGTCCCATTTATTGAAGCCGGTCCGGTTAATGAAACATCTCCGGTTATTGAAGCCGGTCCGGTTAATGAAACATCTCCGGTTATTGATGCTGGTCCGGTTAATGAAGCATCACCTGTTACAGTGCCAACACCAGTCATTGTACCTTGACCTGTCATTGTACCTTGACCTGTCATTGTACCTTGACCTGTCATTGTACCTTGACCTGTAACTTTTGTTACACCTGTAAGGGTAATAGCTTCTCCAGCAAATTGAACTGCACCTGCTGCCAATGTACCTAAACCTGCAGTTGCAAAACCAAGAGCCGCACCTAAGCCAACACCTTTCATAACATGTAATGCACGTTTTACATTAGTTGAGTTAGTATCAACACTATAGCCGGCTTTTTCAACTAAGTGACGGAATTTATTCAACTCGCCATTGCTAACTTTGCCGTTTGAATTACCAATAAGTTGTTCAATAGAACGAGGGGTTAATCCTTTTTCATCTCTAAATTCTTGAGCTTTTAATGTTTCTCGACCTTCTCTCAAAGTCAAGTTTCCATCTTCGCCAAAATCTCCGCCTAATTTATTTGCAGAACCTTCACAAGCAGCCTTACAAAAATCTCTGAATTTTCCTTCATCAAATTTGTAATACTTGCCATTTTTTTCAAAATCGCAGTCTGCTGCTGTACCTTCTGTACAAAAACGACCAGGATCTTTCATAACTAATTCACGACCAACTTTACCAATATCAGTATGTTCAATTGCAGAATTAGTTTCAGCTTTGGCTGCAGCTTTTCTTGCTTCTTTTGAGAAATAAACTCTTGTATTTTCAACATTTTGTTTTGTTTCAGCTGCTTTTGCTTGACGTTTTGCTTCATCTTCAATAAATTCTTTTTTGTCCTTAGCAACTTGTTTATCACTTCTGCCACCCATAACGTCAATAATTGCCATACGATTTATTAATACATTTCTGTCAAACTTGCCATGTTGCAATGCGTAATATAATACCGCATTTTTCTTATCAACAGGGTCTGACAAATCTTTAACAATACCTTTGCCTTTTGTTCCTGCTTGAAAAGCTGCTAACAATTCTTCTTCAGGTGCTTCTTGAGCCATTTTAAGAATTTTACCCAATTCAGCTTTATCATCTAACGTAGCATATGGATCTTTTTTATTTTTATCTTGCTCTACTCCACTAAAATAATCTCTCAATAAATCAATATCTGATTTTTTATTATTATATTCTTTTGCTATTTTAGCAGCTCTTTTAGCAACATCTTTTCCATATTTATTAAGAGCAATAGACATATTCATTGTTGGTTGGTTTTCAGGATCATTTGCCCATTCTGTCAATGCAGCTTCATAATCCTTACGAGCTTGTTTTCTACCAGCTCTATTGTGTTTCAAGTCATCTGCAACTTTTACAGGTTCTGATTCTTCTGTTGTAGTTGTCGTAACTTCTGTATTAATTTTTACTGATTTATTTTCTCTTGTTTCAACAGGTGCTTGTGTTTGAGTTGGGAATGCTTCATCAACTGCTTTTTTGCCTTCAGCACCATTGATAACATAACCTCCATCTTCATTTAGAGTAATTTTGCCATCTTTCGCTAATTTATCTGCAATAGCTTTACCATCCTCATTGGTTGATAAATATGATAATCTGTTATTTTTAGCAAATTTTGTAATCGCTGTATCATATTTTGTTTTATCATAAGTTACAATACCTTTTTCTTTATCAATTGACAAACCTGCAGCTTCAAATTCTTTTACCAATTCTGCACGTTTATCTTCTGCCAAACCTGACTGTTTAACAAAATCATCAAGTTTGAAGGTAACTGTTTTTTCTTCTTTAACTCCTTCTTTTGCTTTCGCAGCAGAATGTTCAACACCCAAACCTTTTGCAGGTGTCGCACTATCAAGAGTTTTTGTTCCTTTTACTCCGTCAGCTCCTTCAACATCAAATACGCCAACGGATTTTAAACTTTCATTAGTTGTACTATATGTACCATCTCCATTGTCGATAATTGAACCTTCGTTAATTAATCTTTGAAGATTGCCTGGATTTTTCTTTAATTCATTTACATATCTTGGTTGTAATTGGAATTGAACTTCATTTGCACACATAGTCATAATCCTTTCTTCTCAATTTTCTATACATCTCCACATGAAAATTGATTTGGTCTTGTTTATACTCTCTATGTCCATGTAAAAACATGTTTTTTGGGGAAATTGCGCTGTTTTTGAATTTCCTTATTACTTTTTTCTAAAACCATTGATTTTACTGGGTTATAGAGGGTTTTGTTACTTAATAATTCTTAACAATTATATCTATTTCGTATATATTTTATCTATACTAATTAGATATTTTTCTCGTTTTCACTTGCTTTATCGCACAAGTACACACTCCTTTTGTTAGAACTTCTACCACATGACATATCGGCGCACCTTTTCCAAATCTTTAGGATTTCAAAGAAAGATGTTACATTTATTTACAATTTGTTTTGTCGTCGGATTGGTAAATTGAACCAACTTTCTGCATTCTACTCCTCGTAATAACATGAAATGTTTCCTCCCTAATGAGACTGTGCCGAACAAAAGGTGACTAAATGTCACGTTTTGTGAGAGGTGATAAAGGTGGGTGCTAACCCGTAAGGAGAAATATTTTTTCATAAAAAGAACTCATCATCTATCCAAATCAATAACTTTTAAACCCTCTCCCGCATTTGTAACGTTCGCCCATGCTCACGAACAACTGCTCCCTCTCACAGAGAGAGAGGGGAATAGAACAAGTGTTGGTGATATGACCCAAATAACTATACCGATACGGTCTTTTCACGTTTCACTTCTCACTTTTCACTCGAACAAACTAACAATTCATTAACGATTTTTATGATAGTATATTTAGAGTTGGAATAAAGGAGAGATTTAATGGAAAAATTCTTTGATTTTATAAAAAAACACGGTGATTTATTCACTTTTTTAGGTCTATTAATAGTATGTTATTTTATTTTCTTTTTTAATATTGGAAATTATCCTTTGATGGATGTCGACGAAACAAGATATGTTTCTATGGCACGTGACATGTTCCATTGCAAGGACTTTTTGACACTTTACTTAAACGGAGAATTTTTCTTTGAAAAACCACCTCTTTATTTCTGGGGTGAGTGTTTATCATTCGCTATTTTCGGGAAAGTTACAGAATTTACCGCAAGATTTCCGGTTGCACTATACGGAACACTTTCGACTTTGCTATTATATTTTACCGGCAAAAAAATTGTTTCTCGCAGATTTGGAGTGATTTCAGCTCTTATCCTTGCAACTACATTGGAATTTGTAATTTTGGCGAAATTTGCAATTCTTGATATCGTCGTAACAACTTGTGTCGGATTTTCAGTAATGTTCGGATTTTTGACCCAATTTGTTCAAGACAAAAATAAAAAATATATGTGGTGGTTATTCTACATATTCTCAGGCTTGGCAGTAATGGCTAAGGGAATTCCTGGTTTTGTTGTGCCGTTTGCAGTAATGTTTTTTGTAACAATCGCAAACAAAACATTTAAACAAGTTTTTAAACCACAATATATTTTGCCTGGATTTTTATTATTCTTTTTAATAGTTCTCCCGTGGCATTTAATTATGTTCAAAATTCACGATCCGCTATTTTTCCACGAATATATAATTAAACACCACATCGAGAGATTTTTAAATTCAAATGAAATTAATAGGGAACAACCATTCTATTTCTATATTCTAACAGTTTTATGGGGACTTGTTCCATGGATTTTTTCAGCAATCGCTGTTGGGATTACAAAACTTAAGTCAATCAAAAAATTCAACGTTACAGAACTATCCAACCCACAAAAATACTTGTTATTTAACGCAATCGCATTTGTTGTAACAATGTTATTTTTCTCATCTTCCAGCACAAAATTAATTACATATATTTTACCTGTGTATTTCTTCACTGCATGTATTTTGGGATTTGTATGGGAAGATTATATGTTCAACAAAAAATACGAAAAACCAATAAATATAACTGTTTACATCTTAGGCGGAATATGTATTTTGGCAGGAATTTTGACCTGTTTTGCAAAATTCGTTCTTCCGGCTCAAACATATTCAGATCTATTAACAATAAAATGGTTCTGCATAATTTTGGTTTTGGCATTTGGAATTTCAAGTATTTTATGCGCAGTTAAAAAGCATCCAAAAGGAGTTTTTGCATGTTATGTACTTTTTATCCTTATCACATCGGCATTTGGGACAAAATTATTCTACAATATGGATTATAAATTTGGACAAAATGATTTGATGCGTTTTGCAAAATACGCTCACGAAAACGGCAAAAAAGTTGCAGTAATAAATGATGAAAGGAAATATTCAGTAGTTTATTATTACGGAATTCCAACAGACATGGATGGCAGAAACGTCTTATTCATAACTCTTAACGATAAAGAAGAAATGAAGCAACTGGGACATATTTTAGATGATAAAAATATCGTTGCCATCATCAGAAAAAAACAGTATCAAGAGATTGATAAAACTTTAGATTTTGATGTAATATTAGAAGGAAGAAAACATTTACTTGTTAAGGTTCACTAATGTTACAAAGATACGAAAAATTTTTAAAAGAAGTTTTAGATCCAAAATTAGACAAATACTTTGAGGAACAGTGCGAATTTGTAAAATGCAAAGAAGGCTGTTCTTCTTGTTGCGAAGTTGGAGAGTATCCGTTTTCAAGACTTGAACTTGAATATTTAATGTCAGGATTTGTAAATCTTCCATTTGAAACAAAACACAAAATCAAAGAAGAAATAAAACGACTAAAACGAGAACAACCCAAAATGTATAAATGCCCGTTTTTAATTAACAAAATGTGTTGCCTTTATCAATACAGGGGAATTGTGTGCAGAATACATGGGCTTGCTTGGTATGACGAAGTCGAAAACAGAGTGAGATTACCTTATTGCGTTAACAAGGGATTGAATTATGGAACGGTTTTCAACAGAGAAACAGGAGAAGTATTTTTAGAAAATCCAATCAAAGAACGATTGAGGATAGATACTATCCTCAAAGGTCCTGAAGCTGAACCATATAATTTGGAATGCGGAGAAATTCGCCCGCTTTTAAAATGGTTCTAAATTGTTTTAGCGTAAATATTTTATATACAAATAAATAGAACTTATGATTAATGAAACAGTTGTTACCAAAGCTCCATATTTCATAAATTTTATAAATGAAATCGGATGACCTTTTGTATGCGCAGTTTCACTAACAATAACATTGGCAGCAGCTCCAATAATAGTTAAATTTCCACCCAAACAAGCACCTAATGACAACGCCCACCATAAAGGATGATGACCAGCACCTGCATAAGGTAATGTATGTTGAACTTGTGCAATTAAAGGAGCCATAGTTGCAGTGTAAGGGATATTGTCAATAATTCCTGACAAAATACCTGATCCCCACAAGATTAACATTGTCGCAGCAGTCAAGCTTCCATGAGTAAACTGGATTAATTTGTCAGCCAAAAAACTAATTCCACCATTTGCCTCAAATCCGCCAATAATTATAAACAACCCAACAAAAAAGAAGATTGTTAACCATTCGACATCTCGATAAATTTCTTTTGGTTTTTCAAATAACAACAAAAATGATGCACCTGCAACTGCAAAAACATATGCAGGAATGTGAGTTACGTCATGAGTCACAAAACCTGTAATAACAAGGACAAGAGTAACCATTGAACGTATCATAAGTTTTTTATGCGTGATGGTTTTAGAATTGTCTAAATTTGCGATATGTTCCATTTTTTCTTTTGTTGCTTTAAGAGATTTTCTGAACATGAAAACCAAAATTCCGACACAAACAAGAAAAATAGTAAATACAACAACTGTTAACTCGTTTACAAAATCCATAAAACTCAAACCTGCTTTTGCAGCAATGATAATATTTGGAGGATCTCCGATTAATGTTGCTGTACCACCGATATTTGATGCTAAAACTTCTGTAATCAAAAACGGAACAGGATCGCATTCAAATTCTCTGGCAATGACAAAAGTTACCGGCATAACTAAAACAACAGTTGTTACATTATCCAAAAACGCTGATGCAATTGCCGTAAATGCTGCTAATGCAAAAAGAACTGTTTTTGGATGCCCTTTCGTAGCTTTCAAAATTCCAATAGCCATCCATTTGAAAACTCCACTTCTGCTTGCAATATGAACAATAATCATCATACCAATAAGCAAAAAGATAACCTCAAATTCAATATAATCAAAAACTGAGCGAATGTAAGTTTCAGTCTGCGGATTGACAGAACCGTGAAATGGCAACAAGCCTAATAACATCGTCAATGAAGCTCCTACAAGTGCTACAACAGATTTTTGAATTTTTTCACTGGCAATAAAAATATAGGCAACTAATAATATTGCGCCTGATATAATCATGCCGTAGTTTGATACTAAATCCATAATTTTTCCCTCATAAATATTAAAAGCAAACTTCTCTTTTTCGAATATTCCCTTAGTGATTGCACTCCAAAAAGAAAAACTTCCTGCAAACGGGTATTTTTTCTAATTGTAACATAAACATTTTATCAATTGTCAATAAACAAAGCCATATCCAAAACAGTTAAATTATTTTATAAAGTTTTACACTTGAAATTTTGTAATACATGGCTTGAAAACACAAAAAAATATGTTATAATGTAAAAGAAGGGAGCGAGTGATTAACACTCGCATAAAAGTCCCTCTATAGTGATTTGAGAACTAGTAGTATAATTAGGATTATTACTAGTTCTTTTTCAGTTATACTGAAAACCACATTTACCACCTCCTTTCGTTATTGGTTATCAAATTTTGAGTTTGCGCCAATACGATATGAGTATGATAAAAAAGGGCTTTCCCCTTCAATCGATATTTTATATGAAATATTATTAAATTGCAAATTTTATAATCATTTCTTGATTTTTTGAGTTTTATAACTTATAATTTCCTCTATGATTGAAAGAGCTGAAAAAGAATTAAAAAAATTATTAGACGGAAACAAGAATTTTGTTAATGGTACTCCGACAACCAAAAACATGTCACTTGAAACACTTCAAAAATACGCATTTCACCAAGAACCATATGCCTGTGTATTAACTTGTTCTGATTCTCGTGTTGTACCTGAAATCATTTTTGATTGCGGAATTGGAGAATTGTTTGTTGTAAGAGTTGCCGGAATGACTACTGGACCAAACGTTATTGAAAGCGTTGAATATGCTGTAAAAAAATTAAATGTTCCACTTGTCATTCTCTTAGGGCATGATGATTGTGGAGTTATGAAATTTGCGAAAGAGCATTATCCGGAACCTACAAAATATTTTTCATCAATATTAAAATGCGTATATCCGGTACTTAACCACAAAGAGGATATCTCTTGTCACAACTTTTTTGCACAGGAACATACCAAATGGGTTGAAGATTATTTGATGAAACATTCGGTTATCATAAATGAAGCAGTCAAAGAAGGTAAAGTTTGTATTGCAAATTGCCACTTTGACCACTCAACAGGATTAGTAAACATTATATAAAAAGGAGCTAAAAAGCTCCTTTTTTTGTACAAATTTTTAAAACTCCGGTTGCGGATTTTTAACCATTTTTTCGTATTCTTCTACAGAAACAGTATCTGGTGACATAGAATTTTCATCCAATGCTCGTTTTAATATTGATGGTTCTTTTGCTCGCAATTTTGGTTCTGCAGTAACAATATCTGTTTTTATAGTTGCGTTAATCAAATGGATTGTTTTTTCTGTAGGAACGCATTTCCCATTCATATTTTTTTGAGCTTTATAACTTGTCCAATTATCAGAAAGTTTATCTATTGTTGTATAATTCATTTCCGCACCAAGCCTTTTATCTACTTCTTTTTCCAAAATATCGGTAACATATTTTTTTTGGTTTTCAAAATGACACGGAAGTAAAACTTTATTACCTATAATTTCTTCCGGATCACGTTTTTCATATTTTTTTAATAACTCTGCAGCAATTTGTAAATGTCCGAGTTCAAACGCCAAAAATTCTTCCCAAATAGGTCTTAGTTTTTCATTACTTTCATCAACATAACAATTGTAATATGTACAAACTTCTGTAAATTCGTGTAACAAAAGTTTTTCATAAGGAGTTTCGCACGGATCAATCAAACTTTCGTACATAGTAACATGTTCTTCTTCAACATCACAAATTTCACCATAAGTTCTGCGTAAATCATCATTTGCATACATCATACCATGTTCTGCATAAAAATTATGTGTTTGTTGTTCGCCTGAAAGAAGTGTATAAATATTAACTTTTGTTTGAGGAGAAACCGTTTTTCGGTTATAAGATTTACGAACCCTTATTCCATTATCATTATGATGATATTGTGTCGGTCTGCCAATAACAACATCTGTTTTGCCTTGCAATATATTATCAGGATTAATCCCATCAATCATATATGCCCATTGACTATACCTGTAAAGATGGTCGAAATCTTCTAACAAACCAAAATTAAAAGTTTCTCTTACGTAATCATCAGGTTCATTTTGTGCAAGCCAAGCCGTTAAATCAACCGCAACTTGCTCATATCCTAATGTTGTTTCCAAAACGGTTTGACATGCCGGTGTCATCCAGTTTACTGTAGTTTGCTGCATATCTTCAATTCTGCGCATAAGTGCAATTAATTTTTTGTCATCATAATCTTGACAATTTCTTGCAAAATTATGTTTAAACCCCCACGCCTCAATTTCTATACCATTCATCAAAATTTGACGAGTTCTTGAATAACAATCTACATCATATTTATCAAATGGTCGTTTTACAATATCCTCCCAACTTCTAAGTTGATCACTAAGAATTATCCCTTTTTCTTCTAATGGATTAAATGTCATTTTCGCTCCTTTCTTTTTATTAAAATTTTACCTGTTAAGCGCCCATGCAAAAAGTTCTCCAACACGTTTGTTGTAAAATCTGCCATCATCTTTGGCAAACAAATTCTCAAAATGACTAAAAGAAGTTCCATCTGTAGAATAAGACGGATTTGTCATCATAAGATGATGTGTTGTTGTGTCATATCTCAATGGAAACAAATCATCCATTTGCATAAAACTCGGTAATTTATCGCTGGCATAATTGTAGGCAAAAAGTGCAGTGTTTATTCGATTTAATTTCTGCTCATAAGACAAGCCGCCATCATAGTTATCATTTGTAATTTCTACACCTGGAGCATAAGTCCTAAGATATTTTAATTTTTCTGACAAATTTTTTACTGAATTAAAATCATCTCCAGTAATAAAATCAGTTCCTGCATTCAGCCCCATATTTTTGTATCTGGCAAAATCATCAGAACTTTTTTCACCAACAAAACTTATATTAGTTTTTTTAGAACGAGAACGAATTTCGTGCAAAATATATTGCATCTGATGGTAATTCGGCAAAGCTCCCACGCCTGTATAATTTTTCATATCATAACCGCCAATATGTTTGGCAGAATCAATAAACATACATTCAAAACCTATATTCATCAATTTTACGCATTCATTTATGTAGATTTCAACATGTTCAGAATTTTCCCAATTAAAAGTTTCATCATCCTTATATTCTCTTGCAATCTTCATTTGATCCGCAGAAATCACATGCCTGAACCCAACTTTAATTCCTCTAAAATGCGCCAAATCAACAAAGGCTCTTAATTGTTCTTCGGGAGAAATTTTATCAACAATTGAATAATCTATAATATTATCACTATAACTAGTATTGAGCCTAATAGCGTACAAAGAATTTTCTTCAAAAGCTCCTTTTTCATAAGCATCTCCATAAATATTTTGCCAAATTTGTGAAAGAATAATACAATTTGCAAAACTCATAGCAGATGGCGGAATTGCGGGCAAAAGTTTTATGCAACTCAAAATACCATTACAAGTACACCCATTATCCATTGTTGCAATCGCTCTATTATTTATCTCAATATAATTCGCTAATCTCCCCCATTCATCACCATAATTTGGAGTTTCTATAAGGTCGGGAAAGTTTTTATAAAAAATTCCACTCTCTGACAAAGTTGCAATAATTTCTATACATTTTTTTACAGAAAGTTTAAGTAAATCAGCAGGAACAATATTCGCAAGCCAACGTTTGCTACAACTTGTACCAATTCCGTGAAAAGCAATATATTGGCTAAATTTATCCAATTTTAATTTGGTATTTTCGCCTAGTGCCAATAGTAATTTATTTACACAATTCATAATAAATTTATAAATAAATCAATTAATTTTTTCATTAGACAAAACGGCAATAAAAACTACAACCCACCATACATTTTAGACAAAGGTTCCTTTTTGTCAGGAGGAAGTATAAACGCAGAACCGTAAGGATTTGTCGGATCTTTTATCATACCGATTTTATCTGTATAATATCTTCTTGATTCAGGCATTGGAATAAGTTTTATATTTCCGACACATTGCGCCTCATCACTTCTTCTTTGAGCAATTTGTAACAATCTTGTGCCTGTTCCTTCATAAAAATCAGTTTCTTTATTCCAAAATGGAGTATTTGGGTTGGAATAATTTCTTAATTTATCAACAAATACGTGGCTTGGATCTTCTTTATAGATAAAACGGTTATAATCAAAGTACTTATTGATTTTGAGCATAATTTCACCAATAGTACCGCCTTCGTTATTTTTTAGAAAATATTTTTCGTTTCCGCAATCAAAATTTTTGAAAACATTTACCAACTCTTCAGTTCCTTTTGTCACATTTTTCAAAAGAACATTCCCAATAAATCCTTCGCTCATCATTCCTATATTCATGTGTGTTAAACGTTGCACCCCACAAAAAGACGGTGATTTCGCTTTGACAGAATTTTGAGCATAATTTCGGGTGTAATTAGGATAAATAAAATGATTTTGCGCACTAACTTTCATCATATCTTGTATAAATAATATGAATATTCAAAATTGCTTAATCACAAAAATTTTGTTAA
>ERZ1034687.1113-NODE-1113-length-15009-cov-8.294838_pt1 | contig 15009 bp, 10 predicted proteins | sample MGYA00520704_ERZ1034687 | MGnify/ENA primary metagenome ERZ1034687 (study PRJEB33766, sample SAMN09781762) | gut metagenome | biome: gut microbiome | host: Homo sapiens | place: Madagascar | study: EMG produced TPA metagenomics assembly of the PRJNA485056 data...
GGATAATATGTTTGATGTGTTATATAACAATATAACCTCAAACCAAGCACCAGGACTTAATGCCTATGAGAAGAGTATCTTTCTTACCAAGGCACAGGATGAAATTCTGAAGAACTACTTTAATCCAAAGAGCAAAGGCAATAATACCCAAGATGGCTTTGATGGTAGTGTCAAGAGGCAAGTGGACTTCTCCATGCTCACTACTGTAGCTACTACAAGTGCAACATACTATTCTTACACTCTTATAGCAGATAAGACAGACAAGGATGGTAATCCAGTATATTCAAGAACAAAGACAACCAGTTCTACACCTCAGTCTACTTACAGCTATACAGAAGCTTATGATTCTGAAGGCAATGTATTGAAAGATACCAAGGGAGATGTACTTTATGTGAAGAATGAAGGAACAGATGTTTCAGGTTTTGATAATTCATTGTTTGATACACGACCAAACAGCAGAAGCATAACTCTACCACCAAGGCTCATGTTTGCTATCAATGAAATGGTAGAGGTAAGTAGAAACAACAAGACTATACTTTTGCAGGTAGTGCCAGTTAAATTTGATGAATATTCAAGGTTAATGTGTAAGCCCTACAAGAGACCACTGAAGTATCAGGCATGGAGACTTACAAACAATGATGTAGTTAACAAGGCAGACATAGTAGTAGGTCCTACAGACGTACTTACAAAGTATACCATCAGATATGTAAGGAGACCAAATCCAATCATAGTATCAAACCTTGATGGACTTTCCATTGAAGGTAAGGAAGATAAGATGGAGTGTGAGTTAGACCCAATACTTCATGAAGAAATACTTCAGAGAGCAGTAGAGCTTGCAAAGATAGCTTGGACAAATACAGGGCAGGATAACCTACAAGCAGTAATGCAGGCAGGACAGAGAAGTGAGTAATCATAAATAAAGAAGATATGACAGTAGAGGAGTTTTCAAACAGCTTTGACACATTGCTTAACAGTTATGCTCTTGCTCCAAGCTTTGGAGAAGAGACTTCAAGGCAAACCATAGCACTTGATGAATATGAAAAATCAGTGTTTTTGACCAAAGCACAGGAAGAGATAGTGCTTGGTCTATACAATGGTAAGAATCCTTATGGAGACATCTTTGAAGGAACAGAAGAGCTGAGGAGATATTTGTCAGATTTGACAGCAGAGAAGTTTCTAAAGCCAATAACAAATTCCTCAGGCACACCCCTTGGTCTTGAAAGCAAGTCAAAGTTCTTTACTCTTCCAGAAGACCTATGGTTCATAACAATGGAATCAGTGGTAGTAGACAATGGTAAGTGTGGTGCAGAAACCATAATGAAGGTATATCCAGTAAAGCAAGATGAATATCAAGTAATTAGAGACAATCCCTTTAGAGGAGCCAATGACAGAAGAGCATTGAGGCTGGACTTGTCAGAAGGAAATGTAGAGATAATCTGTAAGTACTTAGTATCAGTCTACTATATAAGGTACATAAAGAAAGTATCACCTATTATACTTATTGACTTGTCAGATGGTTTGTCAATAGAAGGACAGAGTAAAGCAAAAGACTGTATCCTGCATGAAGCTCTTCATCAGAAGATATTGGATAGAGCAGTACAGCTTGCATTGCAAAGTAAAGGATATAATATCAATAAATAATAGTTAAGGTCTACCAAGTAGACAATGTTTAATTAAATACATAAATAAAGATGAGTGTTTATAGTTTGAATCAGGTAAGGCACCTGTATGTAGCAAACAAGTCAGTAGAAGCAACAGCAGAACTGGCTAATATTGGAGATTTTAAGGTGAAGACCTGTGGTAACATTGAGAAAGAAGTATACTTTGAGGTACAGGGTCCAGACACAGTGCTGAAGAGTGACTACATTCCAGTGAAGAACATCAATTATGTCAATGTCCTTAAAGCAGCTGCTATGGCAACACCTATGAAGAAGGTGAAGGTAGTGCTGGATCCCACGGTTAATGGAGGCAATCCTATTGCAGGACAGGACTATGTACTTCGCATAAACTTCCATCAGTTCTTTGGTATGGGTGCTCAGGACCAGTATGTAAAGGATGCAGCAGTACATGCAAGGAAGGGTATGACAGCAGAGCAGTTCTATAAGGAGCTGGTAAAGGCACTTAACCTCAGTTTTTCACGTGAGGTAAGGGCTACTGCTACAAGCAATCCCTACCTTAAGTTTACAGCCAATGCAGACAGTATTGAGATTGAGGAGGTGCCACAGTCATGGACATTGGGTACAGAGGCACAGGAGCGAGTACTCTTTGATGTAATGCCTACTACAGTGTATGATGGTGTAGATGACTTGATATGGGGTACTGTGACTTCAGTAGCTTCTACTACCATGGTAGGTAATGGTAAGAAGATGGCAGACCTTGAGTACTTCCTTCTTGGTGAACGTGGAGACCAATATAGGAAGGTAGGTTTCCCGAATGACATTGAGACCAAGGGTATGATAGACCCAAGTAAGGAGTATGATGTGATTGAGATTCACTATGCCTTTACAGACACAGGTGTCAACAGCTATAATACAGAGAAGGACATTACCATTGCAGTGCCTTCAGAAGGTGGCGAAACTTTTGTTGAGATTAACAAGATTATTGCTGCTTTTAACACAGCTACTGGTCTTACTGTAAAGCCTCTTGCAAAGACTGACGGTGAATAATTAGTCTTTTGTTTCATATATTATTATGGAGGGATTGGGGAATGTATCCCTGATTCCTCTTTTTTGTTTTATTTAAAGAAAGTAAGATATGATACTATTTGACCAGTTAAGAATCTCAGATGATGGACAGAGACTGTATATCAATGCACATGTGAATAAAGCAGACTATTTTAAGAACATGTATATAGACTCTGTAGTGATAATGACAGCAGATAAAGTGTCAGAAACAGCACCAGGGACTCCAACCTCAGACTATATATATAAAAAGGAAATAGAGGGTAATGTAAAAGAATTAGATTTGGTACTAACTCCATTGGACTTTACAAAGTCATGGGAGACAGATCCAAAAGCAATGGCTTTTAATAGGGCAGATATGAGCAACACACTGTTCTTTGTATATATAAAATGTAAGGGAACACCAGTAGAATGTACTCCCTGTAGGCTTGATGAAGAGACAACCCTTGGAGTAGTGTTTGATGAAAATATTCTTTATCAGAGAGTGATGGACTATACCAAGGAGTTAGTAGCAGACTGTAGTATTCCTACAGAGTTTACAGATTTCATATTGCTGTGGAATGCTTTCAAGGCAGCTATAGAGACAGAGCATTATGTAGCAGCCATCAAGTTCTACAATAAACTGTTTGGTGTAGTAAGGAGTGGCTATAGCAATAATATAATAAAAACTTGTTGGTGCAATGGATGAAATATTGTTTGAAGCATTGTCTGAATATTTTCATGCCTTAGAGTTGAAAGGATATATGTCAAAGAGTCACAGCATGAAGCTATTGGTGCTGAGTTTCTACAGAGACTTTGTATTCAAGGACTATAGAGGCATGTTGAGTAAGAGAGATTATTGTTTTATAGAGAAAGTATTGGACTGTATCTATGGAACAAGTTGTTTAATACCTTATCCAGATTATTTGAAAATGGGAAAGCTACATTTAGGAGAGATGACAGAGATGGCTCAGAGGTTGAAGACCCTTGAGAATACAGAAGTTGTAAAAGTAATACATGAAGCTGAGGCTGATACTCAGTCGGATGTTGTGGTTATGATGGAAGAGGAATAATGGATTGAAGTTCCAAGGCAGACATTCTATAAACAAGAATAACAAAAGCCTTGGAACTTTTAGCTTAAAACAAGAAGAGATATGTTAGTGAAGGAAATTGTATATATAGTGCTGGACTTGGCAAAGGCATATACTTCAGATGACTCATTCTTCAATGAAGACCATGTACTGTTTCTGTTGAAGAAGTATAGAAGTTTCCTGATAAAGAAAGAGCAGGAGAAGCTGAAGACATCTACAGATATAGCTTCAGAATTTGAGTATCAGCAGATATGTCTGAACTTAGAGAAAGTACCAGCAATGGATGGAAGTCCATGTACAGGAGGATATTATCTTAGGACAGAAGAGAAGATACCAAAACTTCTTGAAGGAAATATGCCAAGAGTATATCCTATGGACTTTTATCAAGGAATAAACATAAGTTATGTGCCAAGAGACAAGATGAGATATATAGGTACAAACAAGTTTTTGAGAAACATAATATATGTGTCATTAGGAACAGATCTGCATCTATATCTTAAAAGTGTCAATCCTCAGTTTCTTAATCTTAGGAAATTAAGAATGAGTGCAATATTTGAGGACTTTGATGAGATAGAGAAATATAAATGTGAAGGGGATACTACAGTATGTGATGTAATGGAGAGGGAGTTTCCAATAAGGGATTATCTGGTACCAACTTTAACAGAGCTTGTAGTAAAGGAACTTGTAGGAAGCATGTATAAACCTGTAGACCAAGCTAATAATGCAAGTGATGATATGTCAAAGGTAGCAACAAAACAAAGTTAGAAATGGACTATAAGGAGTTTAAAGCCAAGCTTATAAAGACAGATGTTCCAAGGAAACCAAAGGTAAGAAATTCATGGGGAGTGTATGATGCCTATAAGCATATAAGAAAGAAAGGCTGGTATGATATAGGCAGACCTTTGAAAGAGCATGAGTTCTATAGTATTGTCAGAGGTGTAAATGACTTAATGGCTGAGGAAATAGTCAAGGGAAACATAATAAAGTTTCCACACAATATGGGGGAGCTTGAATTGAGGAAATACAAGCCAGAGGTGAAGATAGTAGATGGAAAGCTGAAAATAGGTTATCCTGTAAACTGGGACAAGACAATAAAGCTATGGTATGAGGATGAAGAAGCAAGGATAAACAAGACACTTCTAAGACATGAACCAAAATACATATACCACATAAAGTATAATAAATATCATGCCATGTATGAGAATCAAGTCTTTTATGAGTTTGAGGTAAACAGATTTATAAAGCGAGCATTAGTAGGAAGTATTAACAATGGTAAAACAGATACATTATGGTGACAGAGATACAATATACAAATATAAGGAGGGTGCTTGATGACTTAGTAGAGCACCCATTGCTGAAAAACTTGACACTTGAGCAAGTGATAAGACACACTCTTAGATTCATATCCCTGCATGGTTATCCAAGTCTATACCAAGACAAGATAGAAGAAGTAGAGATAAAAGACTTCAGAGGACTGTTGCCTTGTGACCTTGTTTCAATAATACAGGTAAAAGACCTTGATACAGGTATTTGTCTGAGAGCAATGACAGATAATTTCACAAGAGGTTTGGAACCTAAGCCAAGAGAAGACAGGAGACCTAAAGACTTGCTGAATAATGTACAACATGAGTATATACCACCAAGGAATGTATGTGTAGAAGAAATGTCATTCAAGACACAAGGTAGAGTGATATTCACATCCTTTCCAGTAGGAAGAATAGAAGTGGCATATAAAGCAATACCAGTAGATGAAGATGGTTTTCCATTGTTGATAGACAATGAGACATATCTGAATGCACTGGAGGCATATATCAAAGTAAAGGTGTTCACTGTAAAGTTTGATACAAACAATATATCAGCAGGAGTATTGAGCAATGCACAAACAGATTATGCTTGGGCAGCACATTTGCTACAGAGTGAAATGACAACACCATCAGTATCAGAGATGGAAAGCATCACAAGGTATCTTAATACATTAATAAAACCAGTGACACACTTTGACAATGGATTTAAGAACTTAGGAGATAGAGAATATAGGAGGAGGTATTAATATGGCAAAGAAATATATTAATTGGAAAACAAAAGGCATGAATAGAGACATGTCAGTATCAGCCTTTAATCCAGAGTTTGCTTTTGAGAATCTTAACATAAGACTTGCTACCAATGAGGGTAACACAATGATGTCTTGGGTTAATGAGAGAGGACCAAAGAAACTAAAGCTTCGTGTAGATACCAAGCCTTGGGCTACAGAGGATTTTGTTGGTAGGTATGATAGTAATGTTGATGAAGAAACTAAGGAGATTACTGATGCAACGGTTATTAGAGGAATACCTATAGGAACTGCTGTACTTAATCATAAGTTAGTATTATTTACTGTCAATGACTATATCTATCTCTTTGAAAAATCAGATGATAAGGACTATGATCTTGAAGGCAAGGTTCTTTATTTTGGATCACTGGGATTTAGTCCTAATTATCCTATAGAAACCTTGGTGTCTTATGAGTCAGAGAATATTCAGAAAGTGTATTGGACAGATGGATTGAATCAGCCAAGAGTAATCAATATAGCTTCAGCTATGGATTATAAGTTAGGCAAATATAATGATTCATCTTTTGACTTTGTGCCAGAGTTAGCTTTAAAGGAAACAGTATCAGTCAGTAAGATGTATGGTGCAGGAGAATTTCCTCCTGGAGTGATACAGTATGCCTTTACTTATTATAACAAATATGGTCAGGAGAGTAATATATTTTACACAACACCCTTGCAGTATATCTCTTATATCAACAGAGCAGGAAGTCCAGAGGAAAAGGTAGCAAACTGCTTTAAGATTAAGGTAAACAATATAGACAAGAACTTTGATTATATGAGGATTTATTCAATCCTTAGGACATCAAAGGATGCTACACCTGTGGTTAAAAGGATACAGGACTTGGAGATACGAGAAGATGCTACATCTGTAACATATATAGATAATGGTACCAGTGGTGAGATAGTAGACCCTACAGAGCTGTTGTATAAAGGCGGTGAAGAGATTGTAGCTAAGACTATAGAGCAGAAAGATGAGACACTGTTTTTTGGAAATATTACAGTGAAGAGACCACCTCTTAGTATAAAGGAAAGGTTGTTGAAGGAGAATGGAGTTAGTAAAAATAGTCCTTTAGCTAATGGAAATGTTTATGCAACACAATCGGAAAGATATTTTAAATTAGTGTCTAACCCACCACTTACTTATTATAACACTCTTGATACTGATGCTAATCCTGATACAGGTGATACTAATTATCAAGGAGCAGCTTGTTTTAAATCTAGAGAGTATTATAGACTTGGAGTACAGTTTCAGTATAAAAATGGTAGATGGTCAGAGCCATGTTGGATAGGAGATAAACCATGTAATGCAATTCCTAAAGAAGAAAATTGGTCACATCCAGATGGTACTAAAACACATGACATAGCAGTTCCTGAGTTTAGGTATACTATGAAAGCTGTAGGAGAAACAGGTATTGGCAGTATATTCAAAAGTTTACATGAACAAGGTTATAGAAAGATAAGACCAGTATTTGCTGTACCAAGAACACAGGATAAAACAATTTTGTGTCAGGGAATAGGATGTCCTACAATGTATAGAAAGGTAGATAGAGATAACAATCTGTATGCAGTTTCATCATGGTTATTTAGATCTAAACTTACAGATAGTATCGATGGTACTGATTGGAATGTTCCAAATGCTACATATCAAGAAAAAGATGGATATACTGGTGGAGGTTATGTTACTTCAGATGATATACTTAGATCTCAATATAGAACTCAAGTTATTAATGATATAATTTCACCTTATTTATCCAGTACGGAAGTTATGGGTACTTATAATGATAATGACTCTTTCCGTGTAGAAAATACAATGTTAACCTTAAATTCTCCAGATGTAGAATTTGATGATTATATAACTCATACAGATTTTAAAGGTTATGAGCTATTTATTCCTGGAAAGGTTTATTTTGATAAGACTTATGGAGATATAAGTATTCAGACATCAACTCCAACTATAGGTTCTAATTCTGCTGGATTTATTCATAGAAGTATTGTAGCTCCAGGATACGGTGCTCTTATTTCAGGATTGTTTTATAATGACCATATAGTAGATGATATAGATGCAGAAGGAAAATATGGAACCTATTGCCCTAACAATCCCCCTGTAGATTTTCCAGTATATATGTGGCATAAGAATGGTTCTTTGAATAATGATGTTGCAAGGGATAATAGGAGTGCTCAGTTATTAAAAAAGAGGATAAGTAATTATAAATTTGGTCCTAAAACTACTTATTATGATATTGGAGATGCTCCTATATTAGGAGAAAGAAAGTCTATAGACATTCAATTATTTAATTCTGACATTCTTTCCATTATAAAGGTGAATGGAAAGGTATATCAGGGAAATGTTGATACTATGGTAATGCCAAGTGAGCCTTCTCCTTATTATTTTGTAGGATGGCCATGGAGAACTTCAGTAAATACAGATTATAAGACAAAATGTCAGCTTAAAATATCTCTTGAAAATCTTAATGATCTAAGTTCAAAGTGTGGTATATTTGAATTAAAGAAAGTTGATAATTCTTGGGTTTGGAGTATACCTCTACAAATAAGTAATCCTATTAAACCTACTATTACAGTTAATGGTAGTGATATTGGCGATCATGTAAAAAACATATCTTACTGGAGAGAAGGTGTTCAAATAAAATATAAATCCACTCCTCATTTGATATTAGATACAGATTCTACAATTTCATTTAAAGCTAAAGGGGAGTTCCCACTTATTGAAGTCTATAAGAAATATAATAAAGATATACTCTTTGGAGGTGCATCAGATGAGGCATTGCAGGCAGCAACATGGATACCTTGTGGACCTTCAGTAGCATTTGATGAAAACACCAAACAATGTATATTGGAGTTTAAGTGGGGAGATACATATTTCCAAAGGTATGAATGCTTGAAGACCTATCCTTTCAGTTCAGAAGACAAGAATCAGGTAGTGGAGATAGCTTCATTTATGATGGAGACAAGGGTGAATATAGATGGAAGGTATGATAAAAATAGAGGACAGGTAAGTAATCTGAATGTGACACCTCAGAACTTTAATCTTATAAATCCAGTGTACTCACAGATGGATAACTTTTTCTCATATAAGATAATGGATGAGGATAGCTATAAGAATACTGTATTTCCAAATACAGTGACTTGGACTAAGACTAAGCAGAATGGAGCAGATGTAGACTTGTGGACTAATATAACCTTAGCCAATACATTGGAGATGGATGGAAACAAAGGAAAGGTAAACAAGCTTATAAGGCTTAATAATCAGTTGCTTTCATTCCAAGACAGTGGTATATCACAGATACTGTATAATGAGAATACACAGATTTCCACTACAGAGGGAGTGCCTATTGAGATAGCAAACTCACAGAAGGTTCAAGGAAAGAGGTATTACTCAGATACAGTAGGCTGTTCAAACAAGTGGTCTATGGTACAGACACCTTCAGGCATATACTTTATGGACAGCAATGAGAAAAGCATATATCTGTTTAATGGTCAGTTGAATAATTTGAGTACAGTAGGAGGTTTTAATGCTTGGGCTAAGCAGAATATTCCATCAGCAGAGGTAGAATGGACAGCTAATATGTTTGATTCATTTGTAGCTTACTATGACAAGTTGAATCAAGATGTGTTATTCATAAATGAGGAAATAGCATTGGCTTATTCAGAGAAGTTCAACTGCTTCACTTCATTTTATGATTATGGTGGAACACCATTCTTTGTAAATCTTGATGATATAGGAATATGGATAAAGAACCTTAATCTGTGGCAACACCAAGCAGGAGAGTACTGTAATTTCTTTGATGAAAATAAATCTTACTCCATGACTCTTGTAGCTAATCAGGAACCACAGATGGATAAGATGTTTACTAATTTGGAGTTCAGAGCTTGTGTAGAAGGTGAGGGAGTGTATGATGAAACTACAGGAAAATTTAAGCCTACCTTACCCTTTGATACCATAGAAGTATGGAATGAGTATCAGCATGGAAAGCTTAGTCTTAGTGATAGAGATGGTCATGACAGATTTACTCATGGAAACTCAGATGGCAATGCTTCACTTAACAGGAAATTCAGAATATGGAGGTGTGATATTCCGAGGGACAATGCAGAAGTAAACAATGCTACAGAGTCCTTGATAGGAATAAAGAGGTTTAAGGCAAGACCATTGGATAGAATAAGAAATCCTTGGGCATATATAAAGCTGACTAAGAAGATGGCAACAAGTAAGGTAGAGGTGCATGATATTATGGTGACATACTTTGGGTGAGCCTTGCTATGCCTATTTAAGCCTTTTTGAGCCTTAGGTGAAGAGGTGAGGGAATCTTAGTGATTCTCTTACCTCTTTTTATAATATAGTTTAGAGTGAAACATTGAAGTCAGTAAAGAAGTATCTTTGTAAAAACATATATTAATATGAGAAAAAGAAACAAATTATATAAAGTGAACAAATGGAATCAACCATTGTTTGCTCAAGGTATAGATAGAGAGCATCAGAATATATTTGATGGCTTGGATTTTAGCTACTTGAATAATGTTGATGCAGGAAGTTTAGGAAGTCTAAATAAAACAATAGACCCATCAAAAATAACAAGTTCACAGATGTCAAGCTGGCTACCTAAGCAGGTAGATGTACCTGTAGGTAAGGTAGGTGGAGCAGGTAAGATAGGTAATGTTGTAGGTACATTAGGTGGTGTAGTAGGCGGTGCTGCAAATAAGATTATAAGTGGGGGATTGAGTTCTGGTGCTGGTAATGCAGTAAGTAGTATAGGTAATACTGTAGGAGGTGCTATAAGTACAGTTAATCCTTTAGTAGGAGGTATTGTATCAGCAGCTTCTGGTATTATTGGTGGAGGTATTAATGCTCTCTGGGGTATGAAAACAGACCAAAAGAAACTTAGAGCAGCCAATGAAGGAACCAACTATCTGAATAGCTTTGTATCAGATGCTTCATCCTTTGATGATATACAGGGACCAAATGCTGTGGCAAATGTGCAAAATGCTTATAAAGGAGGAGTCTTTAAGAAAGGTAAGGCAAGGAGAAAGAATGCAGCCCTTAGAGCAGAAAGAGCAAATGCAGAGTCATGGGCAAACAGAAGTGTTGATAACAACATTAATAATATAGCAGAGACACAAATGGATAATATGCTTGCAAACTATGCAGCTTTTGGAGGTCCACTTGGAGGAATGCCAAGTTTGGGTACAGGAGCTATAGATTATGGATTTATGTCAGATTATCTTGTAACAAAGAATAGAATGGCAGACATGAAAAACAAGATTACTGGAACTGTATTTGACAATATACCTTCAACACCTATAAATACCTTTGAGTTAGGTGGAGGTATTCATATTAAGAAGAGTCATAGAGGATTATTCACTAAAGAAGCTAAGGCACATGGTATGGGAGTACAAGAGTTTGCATCACATGTGTTAGCTAATAAAGATAAGTATTCACCTGAAGTGGTGAAGAGAGCTAACTTTGCAAGGAATGCTGCTAAGTTTGCTTTAGGTGGAGATATGCAGACAAATGGAGCAGACTTTACAGATGGTCTTACTATTATTGGTGCAGGAGGTTCACATGAGGAGAATCCTTATGATGGTGTGCAAGTAGGGGTAAGCAGAGAGAATGGTCAGCCAAACTTGGTAGAAGAGGGAGAGACCATATTTGATGATTATGTGTTTAGTAAGAGAATAAAAGCAGATGCAGAGACAAAGAAGAAATTTCATGTAGGAAAAAATACTGATATAAGCTATGCAGATTTGTCAAAGAAACTTGAGAAGGAAAGTCTTGAGAGACCAAATGACCCTATATCACAGAATGGGTTGAAGAAACAACTCCATGATCTTGCAGATGAACAGGAGAGGCAGAAGGGAGAAGAAATGCAAAATGCCTTTGACAAACTACCTCCAGAACAGCAGCAGGCAATAATGCAACAAGTAGCTATGCAGGAACAGCAGGCTAAGGAAGCACAGCAAGCTCAGAGTGAAGAACAGCTAAATAATGCACAGCAGGAAGAGCAGCTTCAAGGACAACAAGATAATGAAGAACAGATGGTGGAAGAGCCTAATAGAGAAGAAGAAAATACAGAACAGATAAATGCTTGTGGTGGAAAGATGAACAGATTTGATAAGGGTGGAGATATGAAGAAAAAGATATATAATCTTTTGAAAACACCTACAGACAGAGAATTTAATAAGTGGGCAGAAGACCATAAGATAGGTAAGATAGATGATTGGGAAAACATATTGAAAAACAAAGCCTTTGTAGAAGCTTTAGGAAAAGACGATCCTATGTTGAAGGATGCTCTTTCAAGAGGATATGACTTTGGTTTCTATGTTCCAAATAAAAATGGAAAACTAACCTTTGACTTTGTACATGGAGGTTGGGGAAAAGAAGACTATAATGCTTGGAATGGTAGTACTGATGCAGCTTGGAAGGAAGCAGTAGAGAAGGGTCTTGTGAAGAAAGGTATGAAGTCGGAGGAAATAGGCAAAGCCCTATCACAGACAGATGCTTATAAGAGAGGCTCAGATTGGCTAAAAGAGAATGAGGAAAACAGACTGTTCTACTTGCAGCAGATACTTAACAGTAAGGATGCACCAGAAGCAGCAAGACAATATGCAGCAAGATATGTTGATAATAATGGTTGGCTGAAAGATGCAAAGAGAGACTATCAAACTATCTTTGAAGATCCCAATGGAACTGGTGTTAGAAATACTCATCCTGGAACATATTGGAAAACCCCTAATGAGATGTTGAGAAACAAAGTAACAGGAAACTTTGTAGTAAATGATGATGGGACAGTAGATGAAATTGTAGGAGATATACCAAAAGAATGGAATGGTGCAGGAAGTTATAATTGGAAAGATGCTAATAGTGATTATGAATATAACTACTATAAAAGACCAGTAGATGCTGTAGTTACTTCTGATAAGAAAGGTGAGGTAGATGATGAGGAGTATGAGCCAGCACATAAACCAACATGGGGAAGAACAGCAGGACTATTAGGACCAGTGGTAGGTTTAGGAATGCAAGCCTTAGGTATAGGAAAACCAGACTATTCAGAAATGGATGCTTCATTGGAGATAGCAAATGGAAGTCCTGCAATGGCCCATTATAAGCCAATAGGCAACTATCTGACCTATAGACCAATGGATATATGGTATGAGCAGAATAGGATGGATGCTAATAGTAGAGCTACAGATAGAGCAATTCTAAATAATGCTTCACCAATGGGAACTAAGATGGCAGGGCTTATAGCAAATGGTTATAATAGTCAGATAGCAGATGGTGAGCTTTATAGGAAAGCTTTGGAATATAATGATGCACAGAGACAAAGAGTAGCAGAGTTTAATAGAGGTACAGATATGTATAATGCTAATGCTGCAAATCAGACATCAGCTACTAATGCTCAGATAGCAAACAATAACAGACAGCTTAGAGCACAGATGCAGATGGATGCTGCAAGGCAGAGAATGGCTGCTGATGCTGCTTGGAATCAAGGAATATATGGTAATGTGAATGGCTTATTTGCAGGTTTGGGAGCCTGGGGTAAGGAGAATGCACAACATAATATGATTGCAGATATGGCTGCTGATGGATTGTTTGGAACAATGAGTGACAAGCAGAATATAGGTAAAGGTTATATTAGGAAGAAAAAAGCAGCATGTGGAGGCAAGATAAATAGGAAAAAGAAAGGTTTAACATTTTAAAGAGTAGAAGATATGCCAAACTATTCATTTGTAGTTTCACCCTCATTTAATCCATTCAATATGCAGGAAATGCTTGTACCATTTTCTGCATACAAGGATGCTTTTGAGAAGAGTGAAGAACAGTATGACACCTTGACACAAGGTGCAGATAAATTTAAATATCTTAGTGAGACATTGCCAGAAGGAAGTAAGGCAAGACAGATATATGAAGGTTATGCTAATGACCTTAGGACACAGGCAGAAGACCTTGCACATAATGGTCTTACTATGGGCAATAGGAGAGCCTTGACATCTTTGAAAAGAAGATACCAGGGAGAGATGGGCAGAATACTTCAAGCAGATGAAGCTATGAGAGAAGAGAAGAAGCTAAGGCAGAGTCTTGGAGCACAAGATACTTCATTGCTTTATGCTAACGACAATCTCAACATAGATGACTTCTTAGATGGTAATACCCCTAACCTATATAGGATTAGTGGTAATGAACTGTATACAAGAGGAGCAGCTGCTGGTAAGGCAGCATCATCGAGGATATTCTCAGCAGGAGATGCAGGAAGTACATTGAATGGTTATTATAGAGATTATGTGCAGAAAATGGGATATAGTCCTGAGACCATAAGAAAGTTCTATGAAGATATGTCTACAATACCAGAGTTGCAGATGGCTGCTGATGCTATACTTGAGGAGAGAGGAGTAAATCAAAATCTCAGTGGATATAACCTCAGAAGAGCAAGACAATCAGTCATTAATGGTATGATAGATGGAGCAGTATATCAGGAGAATCATAGTCCTCAGAGGGATTTGGGAGTGTTGACACCTATGGAACAGAATCAGATGGATATGCAACAGAAGCAATTTAATCTGAGTAAAGTACAACTCGATGCAAGGGCTGCATCTATGGGATATAGAGTAGATGATAATGGTAATTTGGTGGTAGACCCTGAAAGGATGAAAGCTCTAAAGGAGTTGAAGAAGAGTGGTAAGGGTGATAGGAATCCTGGTGGATCAAGTACTGCTTCTCAATATCAAAGTTTATTAAATAAAGGTGTAAGAATTAAATGGAATGGTGATGAAATTTTAGATGGTATAATAGATAATCCTGATGATATATCTATATATAACATTGATGATACAGATTATAAATCTGAAAGAGTAGGAAAACCTGTTACTTATGATGAACTTCCTGAATATATACAAACTAAAGTTGATAATATTATAGGTAGTAATGCAGATGAAGATAACTATATATTTTATTATAAACCTTATAAGTCAGGCGGTATTTTGAATGATACAGAAGCCGAGATTGAAATAATCCCTAAGAAAGTAACAAAAGGTAATGAATTAAAAGAACCTGACTTTGGAGACCATTAATAGGTACAAATAAAAGAGGGTATTAATGCCCTCTTTTATGGTAGTGTAAACTGAACTGTGTCACGGCTCTAATTTTTTATTCTTTCCCTCT
>ERZ1034687.1114-NODE-1114-length-15001-cov-140.242071_pt1 | contig 15001 bp, 26 predicted proteins | sample MGYA00520704_ERZ1034687 | MGnify/ENA primary metagenome ERZ1034687 (study PRJEB33766, sample SAMN09781762) | gut metagenome | biome: gut microbiome | host: Homo sapiens | place: Madagascar | study: EMG produced TPA metagenomics assembly of the PRJNA485056 data...
ATTTATTATTTATTATTTTGTTGTTATGAGTTTATGAAGAAGATTGTGAGGGGCAACGACTTTACGTTGCGTGTGCCTGTCATGAAGATTGTTGACGGCGCGAAGGTGGCGTTCCCCCTACCAGGGTGTACGGACATAAAGGTAAACATCGTAAACCAATACAGACGCATCGCCCTGAGCTACACCATTGACGTGAGCGAGGACAACGTGCTGCTTGCGCGTGTTGAGGGCGACAAGGTGGCTGTGGGGACCTACGCCTTGGAGGTGAAGGGAAAGATTTTTGGCAACGATTGGAGGTCGAACGAGTATGAGCAGTTTCAGATTGTTGACAACAACGCTTCCGGTGACACGGTGTTCGAGCCGCAGGAGGGCGAGGACAGCGTGGAGATGGACACAGCCCTTGTGGTGCTTGCTCCTTCGGTGGAGTTGGGCAACCTGATAAAGGATGCTGAAGAGACAATTGCCGACACCAAGGAGGCCTTGAAGGGTGTGGAGACCAAGATGGGCGCCATCGAGCAGCGTGCCGACACAGCCATCGGCGCAGCCACGACAGCTGCCGAGAGAGCCAACACAGCGGCAGAGAAGACAGAGAAGACAAACGCTGCCGTGAAGCCCGCAGAGCAGGCACGAATGGAAGCAGAAAAGGATAGAAAGAGAGCAGAAGCTCTAAGAGTGCAAGCCGAGAAAGAGCGTGTGGCAGCAGAGAAGAAAAGGGCGAGTGGTACAAACGAAGCTATCCAAGCAGCAAAGGATGCAACAGCAGGAGCAGAAAAAGTCAATGCCGAGCTGAACGGCAACGTACTGACCGTTATCAACCGACAGGGAATAGCAAAGAGCGTAAACCTGACCGATGCGGACGAACATGTGACGGTGAACGTGACCACAACCTTATCGTCTGTAAGCGTGGAAGGCATTATTCTGAATGTCTATATCAACAACGGCGCTGACCCTCAACAGTATACGACCGACAGCAACGGACAGGCTATGTTTACGGTAACAAAAGGTTCTACCTATAAGATTGTGTTCCCTTATATCAACGGGTGTGCTATATTGAACCCAGTACAGCATGTCGCCGCCGTCGGAAACCGCATTATCGATGCCGTGTATGCCGAAGAAGCTGTGAAGTTTGAACATGTCACAGTGAGGATGCAAAAAGCAAACGACAACGATGTGCTGCGGCCTTGGGAGGGAGCACCTGTGCATGTGACAATAGACGGCAAGAAAACAGACTATATCACAGATGTACAGGGAATAGTGAGCTTCGATGTGAAGATAGGCACATCTTATAATGTTGCTGTAGATAAGGTAGACGGAATGTATGAGCAGTATGACAACTATAGCAGAACGCGCAAGGCTATGGCTGATTCTTATCGTTTCAACTATGCCTATCACTATTACGAGAGCGGCGTGTGGCTCATTGATGACGAGGGCAAGAAATGGACGTGGGACGCATGGGAGGCGAGCGGAAAAGACAAGACTCATCTTGTTTTTGTGTGTATAAAGACCCTTGACACACAGCGCTACGGCGGTGACATCTATATCAGCATTGACCTGCTTGCCAACTTTGCACAGATTCCAAACAAGCAGTGGGCAAACCAAAATGTCCAGTTCAAAAACATACCACTGAACGGTACGAACAACAGTGATACGCAATATTACAAGTTTGCCTATAACGGCCTTGTTGCGACAATAACAATTATCGCCGAGGGCGACGAGCGGGGCATCGAAACACCGTTCTGCGACTACTGTCACTCAAAGACCGTTGACTGCGCCGGTGAGGCATGGCAGGGCTATGGACCGACACTTGAGCAATGGAAACTGGCATGGGCAAACATAGATTATGTCGTTGATGCCGTTAACCTCAAGTTCCCTGAGCTCGGCGTGAGTGTCAATAATTATAAAGGTAATAAGTGGACCGCAACGCAGAACAGCGCGACGTTCAGCTATTACTTCGGTACAGCGATGAGCATCGGCAGCAAGATCAATGCGTATCTGGCGATTCCCTTCTTCGCTTGCCCCTCTCCCTCTTTATCTCTTTCTCTCTCAAGTGAGGAAGACACAAGCGAGGAAGGCGCAAGCGTTGCTGCCGAGCGCGTGGCGTGAGGTATGTGCGTGAGTGGTTGTTATAAAAGGATTATGAACAAAAGGTATATTCGAAGACATGCTCTCAGATGAACTGCAAATATATAAAGACACCTTCAAGCTTTGCAAAATATTGATGAGCTACAGCAAGAACGTCAGTAGGCTTGTGCGCTACGGTGAATACAGTGTGGCGATAAGCAAGGTTTGCACAGCTCTCGATCTTATAAGAAGGATAAATGAGAGTTTTGAACAAAGAGAGGTGTACTTGCATGATTACATCCTTCTCGTGTCGGAAGTCAAGTCAAGAATCACGCTCTTTGCCGAGGCAGAATTTCTTTCTGTCAAGGCGGCTACGAACCTCGATTATCAGGTAAACAAGATAGCAAAAGAAGCGACGGGCTGGCTAAAGGCCGAGAAGGCTCGCAAGGCGAGAACCGTGAAGCCATGAGCAACACGGGAGAGCAGCCACTTGAGTGGCAAGGGGTGTCCGCTTTCAACCGTCTGACGACGGAGAAGCAAAGAACAAGACAGCGATACCGAGAATGCAGAACAACGCGACGAACAGCTATTACTTCGGTACAGCGATGAACAACAACAACAAGAACAATGCGTATCTGGCGATTCCCTTCTTCGCATACACCAAGCAGGCTATTGCAAATTCATTGAGAGCATGCACGAATATATCACTATTGACGACGTTTACGGAGGTTATAGGGACTGCAAGCGTTTTAAGGCAGACACGGTTGGCTGTGTGGAATATATGCAGAACTATCTTGCCAACAACTTGCAGCTCTATCGCGACCTGAACAGCATGGCTTACGAGATAGGTCAAAGCAAGACTTTCTGCGTTACACGTCCTAAGCTACGGGAGGTGTTCTGTGCGCAGTTTCGCGACCGCATAGTGCACCATATACTTGCCATCAAATTTATAGACATCTTTGAAGCTGAGATGCCTGATTGTGCCTATGCTTGCAGAAAAGGCAAAGGCACGCTGTACGGCATTGAACATGTGAGACGGCAGATAGCAGAGGTGAGCAGAGGCTACACCTTGGAGACATGGGTCTTGAAATGCGACCTGCAAGGCTTCTTTATGAGCATTGACCGGCAGATGGCCTACAGGGTGGTAGAGGGCATCATAAGACACAGATATGACGGCGACGACACGGAATGGTGGTTGTGGCTATGGCGCAAGGTAATCCTGCATGACCCGACAAAGAACTGCGTAAGAACGGGCGACTTGTCGTTGTGGGACGGATTACCCGCGAACAAATCGCTGTTTACATGCAGCGAGGGCAAGGGTTTCCCGATTGGCAACTTGCCGAGCCAGATAATGGCAAACCTTATAATGTCGCGCTTCGACAAATGGATTACCGACTATCTGGGCGACAAGTGCGGTTACGGACGTTATGTTGACGATTTTATTGCTGTAAGCAGAGACAAGAAGCAGCTTCTTAATGTGCTGCGTGATGCTCGGGTACTTCTTGACCATAACTTAGGTCTTACACTGCATCCCAAAAAGATGTATCTGCAAGAAGCCCGTAAGGGTGTCGTGTTTACAGGAGCAGCCATCATGCCCGGAAGGACATATTGCGGCAAGACCACCGTGGAACACCTCTTTGAAAGGATTGAAGAGTGGAACAACATGACAGACGTAAGCCGGGAACAGACAGAAGCCTTTGTCAGAAGCATCAACTCGCTGTTCGGGCATCTGAAACATTATAACAGCTACGCCATAAGATGGATGGCATGGAAGAAGATAAAGCACAAAGAGAGTGTGTATTGCGTAAATATGAACAAATTAAAAATAAGGAGAATCGATGAGAAAAATGAATTTTGTAAAAACATTTGTGCCGAAAGGCCAGTACAAGGAAAAAGAAGAGAGAGAAGGGGTGTGCATCGTGCATCTTGACGGTGTGCTCAACGAGGAGATGGACGCATACGAGTGTGTCGAGTGTTCAATGCCTGTCAGCGAGTATTCGCAGACAGCAGTCAACGAGGCTTATGCTGCATGGAAGACAGCAACGGCAAACAGGAGACTCGCCAGAGCGAAGCGTGAGGTTCTGAAGCAGATCGAGGCCTACGACACCTCGTCTGCTGTAAACGGCTTTGTCCTTAACGGACAGAGTGTGTGGTTGGAAAAGGCGACCCGTGTGGGATTGATGAACTCTACTACTATTGCCAAGGCTATGGGACAGGACACTACGACGCTGTGGTTAGGGGATAACAGGCTGGTTGTGGACTGTGACAAGGCCATTCAGCTGCTCTCGGCTTTGGAGATGTATGCGTTGGAATGTTTCAACGTTACGGCGGCTCACAAGAAGGCTGTGGGCGAGCTGACGGACATTGGGGAGGTGCTGAGCTATGACTACACCAAGGGCTATCCTGCTAAGCTGACGATGACGGTTTAGGTCGATTTTGTGTCAACAGGGCTTAAAATCGTGACGATAACTCTTAAAATTGTGTTAACAACTTTAAAAATCTGACGGTTATGAATAAAACTACGAAGAGGAACCTTTTAGGTATGTTGGTGTATATGACCATCGCTTTCGCGTTTGGCGGCGGTTTCGGCCTGTTGGCTCTTATCGTGCATGAGGATAACGACAGATGCCATTTCTATAATGGGGAGTGGAACGTCGGAGACCTTGTGCGCGGCTGCTTGGCTGTGGGCGTGGGCATGGGGCTGAGATATTGTGCCTTCGGTCTGCTGTGAGAGAAAACAGACGGCACGGCCTTGTCGGGATGGCAATTTGCACCCGACAGGGCTTTGCTGAGTGAAGAAAATTTTGTAAATTTGGAGAAAGGGAGGTAGCGGGAGTTAAAAAAGGAAGGTAACGCGCTTCGCGCGAGAAGGCAACGGACAAATGCTTTTTCGCTTGAGCTTTAAAACTATTGTCTGTTCACTTCATTCGTGAAGCGAATTAACTTCCCCTTAACTTCCAATAACTTCCCAATATAAAGAATATAAAAAAAAGAGATATATGATGATAGTATTAAGTATTTGGGCCTTCCTGCTGTTAGGAGGCTTTCTGTTGCTCACGGCACTGCGCTTCGGCGTGCCCGACATGGTGAGCGGGGTGTATTATCAGCTTCAGCACACGACGGACAGCACGGTGCTGGGCGGAACGACGGAGCACAAGAGAGGATGGATCTTCTCGGTGGTGATGGTGACGGCGGCCTTCCTGATGATGGTGTGCATGCTCGACACGGAGAAGGGGGTGCAACCGATGGCCTTCTTGGGCTGCTGCGGCATGATAACGGTTGGACTGGCTCCCCGCTATCTTAGTGAGGAGCAACGCGAGGTACACAGGTTTGGTGCTTTGGTAGCCACGGCAGGCTGCATATTTTGGTGCATTACGGCATGTTATCCTGTTACGCTCGTTATAGCCCTCGCGTATCTTGCAGGAATGGCTTATGCAGGACGGAAGGACGACGGACGGGACGTGAAGACGTTTTATTGGCTTGAGATAGCAGGCTTGGTGGACGTGTTCCTGACGTATTGGGCGGTGAGACTGATAGATTGATATATAAACATAAACGAAAAGACAGATGAATGGAATGGTGCCTGAACAGATAAGGCTGGTGTGGACGCTGCTGTGCTCTACCCTATTAGCTATTGTTGCGCCGACGGGAACGTTTTTGGCTGCATTGACGCTGGCCTGCATGTTCAATGTGTGGGCAGGGATGAGAGCGGACGGCGTGAGTGTGATAAGATGCAAGAAATTTTCTTGGGACAAGTTTTTGAGGGCGCTGTATGAGTTTGCCGTTATCTTGGCCGTGATAGAGCTGATACGCGGCATCATGTATTTATGCGGCGATGACGGCGTGAGCCTCTATCCTGTGAAGATATTGACTTATGCGGCATGTATCATATACTTGCAGAACGCGCTGAAGAACTTGGTGAAGGCTTACCCGAAGAATAAGATGCTGTGGGTGGTCTACCTGTTTATAAGATGCGAATGGAAGAAGGCTTTGCCTGCAAACGTGGACGCTATGCTGGAACAATATGAGCAGCATGTGGAGCGGACGAACAGGGACTGCAAGGACTGTAAGAAAGGAAAGGAGGAGAAAGATGTGGAAGGTTAGTGACACGCTGATAAAGCACATAAAGAAGGCCGAGAGCTACAGGAGCAAGGCTTACCTCTGCCCTGCGGGACGGTACACCTGCGGCTACGGTCACACGAAGGGTGTGACGCGGAAGACGGTCTGTGACGCGGACAAGGCGGACCGATGGCTACGCGAGGATCTGCAACCCGTTGAGAACTTTGTGAACGCGGTGAAGCACATCAACACACAGGGACGGTATGATGCGCTTGTGGACTTTGGTTTTAACGTGGGGCTCGGCAATCTGCGATCGAGCACGCTGCTTAAGCTCATTCAACGGGGTGCTTCGGACAAGGAGATTTGCAGGGAGTTTAAAAAATGGGTGTATGCAGGAGGAAAGGTGCTGAGCGGACTTGTGGAGCGACGCGGGTGGGAAGCACGGAGATGGTGCGAAACATAAAGATATGGACTATGGAAAACTACGATGAACTGTTCAGAAAGATGGTGGCTGCGCTTGTGGGGTGTGTGCTCTGCTGGCTTATAGGCCACCTGTTCGCGAGCTGTTCGCCTGGCAGACAGATGACAGGCAGCTCTTCTCACAGGACGGACACGGTGTATGCCGTGAAGACGGTGAGGGACACGGCGCGGGTGACAGACTCGGTGGTTGTGATGGTGTCGGCAAAGGGCGACACGGTGTATAAGATAAAAGAGGTGTGGCGAGAAAGAGAGAGGGTGAGATGGCGCGTTGACACGGTATATAAGGCAGCTGTGAGGACGGACACGATAAGGGTTCCTGTGGCGGTGGAACGAAAGACCTCGCCATGGGAGCGCGTGGTCTATAAGATTGCTGACGAGCTGTGGAGCTTGACCAAGACCTTGGGGCTGATAGGCCTCTTGATAGCAGCAGTGGCGTGGGCGCGTGGGCGGTTGACGAGAAGGAAAGAATAAAGATAAATACTTTTTTCATAATTTTTTAAAGGTTGTTAATTGTTAGGTTTTGGGCCTTTCCTGTCCGTGAGGACGGGAAAGGTTTTTGTTTTTTGTGTGCGGTAACATGTTACGATATGTAAGTTGACGGGAAAATTTTTGAAATCTTAACAACATTTACTTGATTACATGCTGACAAATTGCTAAATTGCAAAAATTAAAACAACGACTATGACTAAAGAAGAGCAAGAAGAGATAATGGAGCTGCTAAAAGGCAGGGACGTCAGCGAGGTGTTGGGTGTGCTGATGCACACAGGTAACAGATATTCGAGGAGGACGCTACGGTTTTTCAGATGGTTTTGCAAGTGGGTGCCAGCGATGGTCATGCTGTTCCATATGTACGGCATGTGGGATTTCGGTCATAACCCGCGAGAGATGTTTTTGGTACATGAGGAGAACGCGGCGTGCTACGCCTTCATCTATTTCATGGTATATATTTTGCCGTTGGTCATAATGTTGGCCTCGCGGTTCTTTTTCCTGTGCTGGCGTTACAGGATTCCGTTCTTCTATCTGTTTGGTATAAACGCGATACACATATGCTACTGGTCATGGTACACGACCAACGCCATGGTGATGCCCCACTACTGCCTTATGGTGATGGTGCTGACGCTCTACGGGTATGGGTTTACAGATGACTTTATAAACAACACGCGGTTAGGAAGACGATTTTTCAACTCATAACGACAAAGATGAAGAAGCTATTTGGTTACAGGCTGCTCGGACAGCTGCTGCAAGGGCTTGCAGATGCCTGCTATCGCGCCGACGAGCAGGAGAAGCGTGGCGAGAAGGTCACGGCTTGCGGGATGTCGGACGAAGACATAGAGACGCTGTGTCAGGACATTCTGCCCAACATGATGAACCCGATGATGAGCACGGAGGAGGTGAAGGACAGGTTAGGCGTGAGCGAGGCGACGCTCAACAGGCTTGTTGCCAAAGGCGAGCTGCCCAACGGAAAGAAGAAGAGGCGCGGACACACGCGGTACTGGAGGAAATGGGACATACTGTGGTTTTTGAGAAAGAAGAGAGGCTGATGGAGAAGCGCTCACCTTGGAAACAGGGTGGGCGCGTTTTTTGTATGGACGTGAGGAAAATGACGTTACCTCCTATCAAGCTAACCGACTGATAATGAAAGGATAACAAAAAGACTGATAGAGTTGTTAACCGTTTGTGAAGAACTTGCTAACTTTGCCTATGTAACGTTACAGAAAACGAGTTAATAAACCTATTAGTAAAAAAACAGAAAAACATTGTTATTATGGAGAGTAAAACTTATGTGTTCGGAGAGAACGGCGCCAACACTAGCGGCGGTCTTAACAGCGTTTTGGCTATGCTCCCAGCCCTCTTACAGAAGCAGGGCGTAGATCCTGGTCTGTTAGCCCTTTGCAACGGCAGGGGAAACGGCAACAGCTGGGGTGACAACCTGTTTGCTATCCTGCTGCTCTTTATCATCATGGGCAGAGGCAACTTCTTCGGCGGTGGTTATGGTGGCGGCATGATGCCCAACGGACAGGGCGGCGTTGTGCCGATGATCAACAACGACGCCAACACGGCTGTCATCATGCAGGCTGTTCAGCGCAACGGCTATGACGTGCAGAGCTTGGCTACAGCCCTCAACACATCGAGCGACGCTGTGATGGCAGCTATCAACAGTCTTGGCCAACAGGTGTGCAACATAGGCAACCAGATGGGCATGAACACCAACCAGGTCCTTACAGCTCTGATGCAGGGAAACAACGCTATCGCCACACAGCTGGCAGAGTGTTGCTGCAAGACGAACAACGCCATCACGGCGATGGACGGCAACGTGAAGCTGGCCATGTGTCAGCAGACGGGAGCCTTGCAGAACGCCATCAACAACGTGGCCGTGGGACAGGAGCGTGCGGCTTCTTCCCTTGCCTATGCTACCAAGGACCAGTCTTGTGAGTTAAAAAATGCCATCAAGGAAAGCACTCTTACCATCGTCAACGGTCAGAAGCAGCAGGAGATGCGCGAGATGCAGAACAAGCTTGACGCTCTGCGCGAGGAGAACAGCACCTACAAATCGTCTGCCATGACGAGTCAGATTGTGGGTCAGGCCATTGCTCCCATCAATGCGGCATTGGCTGGCTTGCAGAAGGAGATTGGTGCAATCAAATGTGCCCAGCCGGATACGGTGACTGTACCGTATCAGCCATTTCAGGCTGTTCCCAACTGTGTAGCAGCACAGATGGGTCTGTACGGTTACAACGCTGTCAACGGAGGCGGTTTCTGGTATTAACGCAAGGAGGGCAAAGCTATGATTTGGGGCTATCCTTTTTCATGGGTCAACCGTAGAGGATCGGCAGCTATCGGCTCGACGGGTGTGAAGGTGAACACAGACAACGTGGTGTTTACGTTCAAGAACCACGCCTTCGTGAACGCCAGCTACAGAGGCACGATATTTGTGAACCTGATGCAGGCTATCCCGACAGGCACGACGGGTACGCTGCCTATCCTCTTTGAGACAAACGGGACGACACAGGCTGTTACCAAGTTTAACGGTGCGGCCTTGACCGTGGCCGATATAGCAGGAACAGGCGTGTATCAGCTATGGTTTGAGAGAGACACGAACACCCTTCAGCTCATGACGGGTATTGTTTAACAAAATTAGCACTCATTTTCTATGTTCAATGGATTGAGAGAGAATAGCATATTTTATGTGCTTGACAAGAGTGGAGAGCCTGTGCTGAAGATAGGACAGGTAGTAAGCGTTAGTAACCCACAGCCGAAATTTCCGAGCTACCAGCCGGGTCAGATGGGCATGCAGGGGATGGAGACCACGGTTGACATCAAGGTGAAGCTGCAAGACGGCGAGGTAGAGTTTAAGCAGTTGCCATCGAACGCGCAGATTGCGAACTCGGGCACCCTTGTGGTGTCGGAGAGCAGGGAGGCCATGCTGTCGGAGGTCGAGGCGTTGCTGAAGATGTCGCGCGACGTTCTTGCGAGCAAGGACTATCACGAAAAGGTCGTTGCGAGCTGCGAGAAGATACGCGGTGTGTTGAACCCCCAGATTGCCAAGGAGAAGGCGCAGGAAGAGCGCATAGGGAACCTTGAGGCAGACGTCAGCGGGATGAAGGGCACACTTGGCAACATCGAGAGTATGCTGCAAAAGGCGTTGAGCAAGAAGACGAGTGCAAGCTCTTAAAAACACAAAGACTATGTATATGATAGAGATCAGAGAAGACAAGCTCGACGAGCTTGTGGAGAACGCCGAGAAGATGCTGCGTTACGGCGGCAAGGTGATGTCATGTCTCGACAGCCTTAGCGGTGAGCGCGGACGGATGGGCCACAGAAGCCCGATGCCCGACTATCGCGATGACTGGCGCACGGAGCGAGAGCGTGACGGCTATGACGACGATCGTGAGGGCCGTTACGGTGAGCGCGACGGCAGAGGCTACGGCGGAGGCAGAGGCCGTTACTAATGTTTAGTTTAGTTTAACCGAAGCTTTGGCGGTGGTGTAAGTTGCGCCGCTGCCAAAGCTCATCAAAAGAAACAGAAATGGGAAAATGCAGGATGCCACTGGACGTGTATGACATGAAGCCCGAGGGGATGATAGCCTACCTCAGATACAACGGCTATCACTTCAACAAGAAGATGTGTGACTGGGCTGTCGGTCAGATGCGCAAGAAGAGTAAGGCTACGGACGGCGAAGAGCCTATAGAGCCTATAAGCAAGGACAAGGTGGAGGAGATGCTGGAGACGGCAGGTCTGAAACTTGACAACCTTGTTGGTTATGACCATGTGTATGTTGCGAACATGTGCAAGGCCGACTTTTGGGGCAGCTCGATCAAGGACGAGGAGAGCATGGCACACTATGTCAAGGACACGGTGGACGATGTGGACCAGAAGGACGGTTTTATCTTTAACAGGTTTTACGCGGACTGTTGCCATGGCGGTCTGCCGATACCGTGGGACGATGTGTTATGACGAGAAGAAAGATCAGGCTTGACCTGTATGGCTGGGAGGTGATGTGCTTCGTGGGCTATGACCGCGACGACGCGGCTGAGATATGTGATGCCTTAGAGGCTATAGGCTGTGGTCGTGAAGGCGTGAGGGAAGCATATCACCACCTCACGCTTGGCAGCGCGGAGAGAGGCTTGACCTACTCGAACGTTGCAGAGCGCAAGAGCGTTGTTGCCGTGGGCGCTTCGGATGCGGCAGATGTGGTGAACACGATAGGACACGAGCTGCTGCACGTTGTGGCACACATCTGCGAGAAGGACGGCATAGACATGCTGGGCGAGGAGCCATGCTACATACTGGGCCAGCTGTGTGAAGATTTGTTTAACAACTTAAAAGAAGAAGACGATGGAGACAACAAAGGTTATTGACGCTTTGGCACACTTTAACGAGGTGTGGAGCGAGGTTACAGGAAATGTTGACAAGGAAGAGGTGTCGGCAAAGGCCTATGACGCCATTTTTGAGGTTGACGATGCTATCGTGAGCCTTGTGGAAAAGGTGGGAGAATGTGTGAAAGAGATTGCCGTAAACAAGATGTACGGCGGATCGCCTCTTTCGGGCACGCGCAACGGCGCGGGAAAAGAATGAAAGAAAACGAAATGTGGACGTAGGCTTCTGATGCTACGCCCGCATTTCGTTGGCAGGGTTTTATGACAGCGGCAAGCCCTTCTTGAGCCTCATGCGGTCTTCTTTGTCGAGGAGATGCCATTTGTCGGGGTTCTGCTTGAGGGCCTGTTCGCTTGCCCTGTTGAAGATGTTCTCGTTGGTGAGTTTCCTTGCGATGATCTCGTAGGCGAGGTTGATGTCCTTGGACTGATTAAAGTTGATGTGCTCCTTGGGCTGATACATCTTTATGAGGGTGTCTGTTGCCCTCTGCCACCAGAACAAGACGTCGCGAAAGTCGGCTCCGGCGAAGAGAGGGCGGAGGTTGACATGTATCTGCTCGTCAAACTTATCGAAGAGGATGCCGAAGGTCTGCTGTGCCATGCGCACGATGGTCAGGGCTGTCTCCATGTGTGCGAGCAGGGCGTGCTCCTGGACGTTGTAGCGGAGGAGCCAGGCGTCGAAGGAGAGGCGCAGGGTCTGTATGTGGCTGCGCATCTCGTCGTCTACATTGTCGGAGAGGTCGAGCCAGAGCTGATACCTGTTGCCGAGGGTCTGCTGAAGGGCTTTGTCGAGCCTTTCGTAAGCGAGGAGCGCTTTCTTGGCTGAGCGTTTGACTTCCTGCCTGTAGGCAGGGTGCTGACGCAGGAAGGCGTGGGCATCGACCATGGCGGACTGTGCCACGTTGTAGATGGACGCCATGGCGACGTAGAAGAGCGAGCAGCAACGGTCGATGTTGCCCAATGTCTTTTGCTTTGCCTCTGCCGTGAGGGCAAAGGCGTTTACTGACGGTGGTGTGTCTGTCATATTTTTCCTGTTTTGAAGCCGAGCTCTTTTGCTGTTGCGAGGAACAGGAGGAAGCTGTGTCGGCTTAGGGTTATTGTACGGTCTTTTATGGTGACGGTGTTTTCTGTTGTCTGAAAATAGAGCGTTGATGATCCTGTGTCGATGTAGAACGTTTCAACGTTGCTTGTTTGTGCTGCCATATTCTCCTTCTCCTCTCTCTGTTTTGTCGAGCTCGCGGACTGCCTTGAACTCAAGGTTTCTTGCTGTGAAATCGAAATGAATCTGTGCGACGCGATCGCCCACTTGGTAGCGTGGCATTGTCGGCAGGACGTGATAAAAGACGGCAGATATTTCGCCTGTGTAGCCTCTGTCGATTGTTCCGATGCTGTTGCTTAACACCATGCCTGTGTTCCACACGGACGAGCGCGGGCGGATAGTGAAGCCTGTCACGATGGAATCGTCATCTTCTTCTTTGAGCTGTAGGGCTATGCCGAAGCCGTAGCGGTAGACACCGGGTGCCAGCTCTGTGCATGACACGGCTGCGAGGTCATAACAAAAATCGTCGTCATGAGACTTTACGGGGATGACCGCTTTGGGGTCAAGGATTTTTACTTTTACTTGCATGTTTGGTTATATTGTTTTACAATGTTCTTTAATAAATTTGGCACATCTTACTGCTTTATTTCTGATAGTCGGCCCCTGGTGTGAAACATTGCCACTGGTAAGCTTGCTACTAATGTTTTCAATATCCTCAAACCATGAGACGAGCATGTCTTTAAGGTCTTTGTCGATTATATACTCTTGTTTCATGATTAATCCTCCTTTATACCGAATGGTTGTCTATCAGCAAAAGTGTAGTTATAAAATAAATAGCGATAGCTAAAAGGAGTATCGTTGATACCAACTACTGCACCCTTATCTTTGATAAGTGTAAGCATACCATATGCAGTATCTTCACATTTCAACTTCAACCACCCGAACGGTTGGTGTTTCTGCATCTCTTGCCAGCACTCTTCCGCGTTAACGAACGGTCGGTACTTTGGCTCGGGCTTGATGCGATACTCTGTATTATTCCAAAATTCAAGCTCTTTCATTTCCGTCCATCCATTCGGAGTGTCAGAACCTTTTAGGCTGCTTGGCTTGGTTCTACACTCAATTACCTTTCCTTCTGCAAAAGCCTGTAGAATAGGATAAAAATCTTTAGCTTCTTCTCTTTTCATACCTAATCCTTTTTATATTCTTCCCATCCATTCTCCCAAGAGCCACCTGAACAGATAACCCAAAACTCTTGATGAGGGAGGATAGTTCCTTCTTCATTAACTAACTCCTTTCCTTTGTATCGAATAAACTTACCTTTTGAAAATGATTTATGTCTTATTGGCTTTCCTACACTGATAGCGAAAGCTATTGCTTCTTTTCTTGTCATATTAATCCTCCAACTCTTTGGCTTTTTCGTTATTCCCATACGCTACTTCTCCTTATCGAATTTATTGCCAACAACTTTGCCGTCAACAGTCCCGTCTTCTCTTACGAAATAACATAAAGGATAAGAATATTCTCTTTTATCGTAACTAATACTGAAAGTTGCAAAAGTACCTTTAGTGTAAACAATTTCACATTTTAAATCTCCTTTGAGAATATCACCTTCATAAATTTCGTTGCCATCGCAATCTTTCAATCCTGTGAACTGGCAGACGGTATCAGGGGCGATTTGATATGCTCCAGTGAAGCCCATTCTGCCATCGTCTTCTTCAACAAATCCCAAGATGTTTATTTTGCCATCAAGAGAATGGGCCAAGTCACCTGAAACCCACTGCCCATTGTCGAGACGTTTAGCCTTGAACTTGATATTTTCTATTTTCATACACTATAATTTTAAATAAAATAATTATCGAGCTGCCATTTGCTGATATTTATGTAGTTGAATGGGGCATATATCAACCTGTGCAACAATTTCTTCTGCTGTAAGGTTGCGATAACGCTTCATGTTGCCTGTTGCACAAAACTTACATCGAACTGGACATCCAGACATTGTTGATACGCCAATCATCCAGCGTTCAGTACGGTCTCCAAGCTTATTGTTGTCTAACTTGTTTTGATGTCTGCCTATTGCATCTTTAGTGTAATAAGGCAGGAAGGTGTCTGTAGTCTCAACAAGGAAACCATCTTCTAACTGGAGACAATAGACAACACCATTCTTAAATGACTTCTTTCTTAGCTCTTTCATATTACTATCTATTTATAGTTACTCAGTTACTTCGACAAATTCGCCGTCTTGGAGTTTATACCAGGTGTCGGGCTTGATTTTGATGCCGTCGACACGCTCCGTCTTTACGCACACGGGGACCAAACAGCCTTTTCTGCCATCCCGCTCCCACTCTGCAAGGGTTATCCAGGAACCGATCTTTGCTTTAGCTACAGAACCTTCGCCTGCACACATAATAACAGAATCTTCTCCTGTACTATCTATCTGAGCATAGTAGCCCGAAGAGCCAATCTTAGCAGAGTCGCCCGAAGAGCCAA
>ERZ1034687.1115-NODE-1115-length-14993-cov-10.519414_pt1 | contig 14993 bp, 9 predicted proteins | sample MGYA00520704_ERZ1034687 | MGnify/ENA primary metagenome ERZ1034687 (study PRJEB33766, sample SAMN09781762) | gut metagenome | biome: gut microbiome | host: Homo sapiens | place: Madagascar | study: EMG produced TPA metagenomics assembly of the PRJNA485056 data...
GGAATATATACACAAAAAAAAGTAGATTTTTGCTATTTATTGAGATAAAATACTATTTAATAAAAACTTTATAAGGAGAAATATGTCATGGGAAAGTGTACATTTAAAGGTGGATGTCATCCTTATGACGGTAAAGAGTTTTCTAAGGATAAACCAATCAAAGAACTCTTTCCAGCCGTAGGAGAGATGGTGTTCCCGCTTTCACAGCACATCGGCGCACCTGCTAAGCCAGTTGTTGCCAAGGGCGACTATGTCCTTGCAGGCCAGCTGATAGCCGAGGCAGGTGGATTTGTTTCTGCGAACATTCATTCATCTGTATCAGGTACTGTTAAAGCTATTGAGCCAAGAACATTGGCTACAGGCGGTAAGTGCAATTCTATCATTATCGAGAATGATGGCGAATTCAAAGAAGTTGAATATACACCTATGAAGTTCGAGGATCTTACTAAGGACGTTATCTTAGAAAGAATCAAGGCTGCTGGTGTTGTAGGTATGGGAGGAGCTGGTTTCCCAACTAATGTTAAGCTCTCTCCAAAGAATCCTGAAGCCATAGATTACATTATCGTTAATGGAGCAGAGTGTGAGCCTTACCTTACATCTGATTACAGAAGATTATTAGAAGAATCAGACAAGGTTGTTATGGGGCTTAAGATTGCTCTTAAGATATTTGACCATGCTAAGGGAATTATCGGTATTGAAGATAATAAGCCTGAGGCAATAAGAATCATGCAGGAAGCTACAGCTTCTGAGCCTGATATTGAAGTTAAGCCATTAAAGACTAAGTATCCACAGGGAGGAGAGCGTAGTCTTATATATGCAACAACAGGAAGAGCTATTAATTCAAGCATGCTTCCAGCTGATGCAGGCTGTATCGTACATAATGTTGATACAATATTCTCAATCTATCTTTCAGTTATAGAAGGTAAGCCTCTTACTAAGAGAATATGTACTGTAACAGGTGACGGAGTTAAAGAGCCTGGCAACTTCTATGTATGGTTAGGAACTAATTACAGACAGCTTCTTGATGCTGCCGGTGGTCCTGTAGGAGAACCAGAGAAATATATTTCCGGTGGTCCTATGATGGGATTTGCCATGTACAGTCTTGATGTACCTGTTGTTAAGGGAAGTTCATCACTTCTTGTATTCCAGAATGATATCGTATCTAAGATAGAGTCTTCTGCATGTATAAGATGTGGTAAATGTGGTGAGGCATGTCCGGAACACCTTCTTCCAGCAAAGCTTGCCGGTTTTGCATCTCGTAATGATGAAGAAGGCTTTACTAAGTTCGATGGTATGGAATGTGTAATGTGCGGAAGCTGTTCATATGTCTGTCCAGCCAAGAGACCATTAACACAGCAGATTAAGGCTATGAGAAGTACAGTACTTGCTAACAGAAGAAAGAAGTAGAAAGGTGGGCAATCAAAGTGAGTGAGATTTTTAACGTATCGACTAATCCTCATGTGCGAAGCGGGAATACTACTCAGACAATAATGAGAGATGTTCTTATTGCTTTAACTCCTGCCAGCATATTTGGTATAGTTAATTTTGGCCTCGATGCACTGCTTCGTATAGTAATTGGTATTGTTACTTGTGTAGCATGTGAGGCATTATATCAGTATTTCATGCATAAGAAAGTTACTGTTACAGATTTAAGTGCAGCAGTAACAGGTCTTCTTATTGCATTAAATATTCCATCAACATTAAATGTTGGTTTTGAAATCGTAGGATGTGTATTTGCAATTATCGTAGTTAAGCAGCTTTTTGGAGGACTTGGACAGAACTTCATGAACCCTGCTCTTGCAGCAAGATGTTTCCTTCTTATTGCATATACAGGTCCGATGACTAATTTCGTTACATCTAACGGATTTTTAGATGCATATTCAGGAGCAACACCTCTTGCGCTCCTTAAGCCGGGTGCAGAATCAACAGGAGTTGTTTCATTAGCTAAGATGTTTATTGGTACAACAGGTGGTGTTATCGGTGAGACTTCAGCAATCTGTCTTCTTTTAGGTGGTATCTACCTCCTTGCAAGAAAGGTTATTAACTGGAGAATACCTGTAACATATGTAGGTGTATTTGCAGTGCTTATATTCCTTTTTGCACCAGGACATCATTTCGATGTAATCTACATGCTTGAGGAAGTATGTGGTGGTGGACTTTTACTTGGTGCCATCTTCATGGCGACAGATTATGTAACTTCACCAATTACACCTAATGGTAAAATTGTATTTGGCTGCTGCTTAGGTCTTCTTACATTCATTTTCAGAATGTATGGTGGTTCAGCAGAAGGCGTTTCATATGCAATTATCTTCTGTAACCTCTTAGTTCCTCTTATTGAGAGAGTAACAGTTCCTAAGTCATTTGGTAAGAAGAAGCCAGAGAAGAAAGCAAAGGAGGCTGCATAAGATGAAGAAAATAGTTAAAGATGCATTAGTTTTATTTGCTATAACACTTGTAGCCGGAATTCTTCTTGGTGTTGTATATCAGATAACACTTGATCCTATTGCAAAGGCTAATGAGAATGCTAAGGAAAAGGCTTACAAAGCAGTTCTTGCAGAAGCAGACAGCTTTGAGACAATAGATGCCCTTCCTTCTGATGATGATATTAATGCTTCATCAGACATTGACTTCTCTAAGGATAAGGTCAATGAAGTTGCTATAGGAAAGAAAGGCAGCGAGACAGCAGGTTATGTTGTAACAGTTACAGATAGTGACGGTTACGGCGGAGATATCAAGTTTACAGTTGGTATTTCAACAGATGGAAAGGTACTTGGAGTATCATTCCTTTCAATCAGCGAAACTGCTGGTCTTGGTATGAGAGCTAAACAGGATCCATCATTTACATCACAGTTTACAGCTAAGTCTGATGCAGTTGCATCATTTTCAGTAGTAACAGATGGTTCAGCATCAGAAAGCAATGCTAATGTTGATGCAATCGGTGGTTCTACAATTACTTCTAAATCAGTCACAAAGGGTGTAAATTATGCGCTTGCAGTTTACAAGCTTGTGGCAGGAAACTAGGGAGGTGCGGACTTTGAATAAATGTATAGAAAGACTTTATAATGGTATTATTAAAGAGAATCCTACCCTGGTACTTACACTTGGTATGTGTCCTACACTTGCGGTTACTACATCAGCAATCAATGGTATAGGTATGGGACTTTCTTCTACAGTAGTACTTGCATTATCAAACCTTATGATTTCATTACTTCGTAAGGCTATTCCAGATGGTGTAAGAATGCCAGCGTTCATCGTTGTCGTTGCATCATTTGTTACAATGGTACAGTTCCTTATGCAGGGCTTCCTGCCAAGTCTGTACGACTCACTTGGAATATATATTCCTCTTATAGTTGTTAACTGTATTATCCTTGGACGTGCGGAAGCCTATGCTTCTAAGAATCCTCCAATTCCTTCATTCTTTGATGGAATAGGTATGGGACTTGGATTCACAATTGCTATCACAATCCTTGGAGCAATAAGAGAGCTTATCGGTGGCGGTACAATTTTCTCAGATGGTACTAACGCATTATTTGATCTCTCAACAATCGGTTACACACCAGCAAGTATCTTTATCCTTGCACCAGGAGCGTTCTTTGTTCTTGCATTCATGATTGCTATTATGAACAGAATTAAGAGAAAGAAAGGCATGAAGCCTGCAGAAGTTCCTGATTACACAGAAGAGATAGAAGAAGCTAAGGCTGAGGCTAAGAATAACTAAGGGAGGTAAATATGGGATATTTTTCACAGTTATTATTGATAGCTGTAAGTACAGCAATTGTCAATAATGTAGTTTTAAGCCAGTTCCTCGGTTTGTGTCCTTTCCTTGGAGTTTCTAAGAAGATAAACACAGCAGCAGGAATGGGTGGCGCTGTTATCGGCGTTATCACTATTTCATCAGCTGTCTGCAGTCTTATATATGACTGTATACTTACACCGCTTAAGCTTACATATCTGAATACAATTGTATTCATCCTTGTAATTGCGGCACTTGTTCAGTTTGTTGAAATGTTTTTAAAGAAGACATCACCATCTCTTTATGAAGCACTTGGTGTATACCTTCCACTTATTACAACTAACTGTGCAGTACTTGGTATTGCACTTACTAACGTACAGAACTATAACACAGCAGCAGGACTTAATATTGGTCAGAAGCTTTTAGATTCTGTAGTCAGTGGATTAGGAACAGCTGTTGGTTTCACAATAGCAATCATAATCATGGCTGGTATACGTGAAAGAAACGAATTCAATGATGTTCCGGAAAGCTTTAAGGGAATGCCTATTGTATTACTTACAGCAGGACTTATGGCTATCGCATTCTTTGGATTTTCAGGTATTATTTAAGAGGAGGACGACAAGATGTCAGGTATAATTATTGCTGCAGTTGTTGTAAGCTGCACTGGTCTTCTTCTCGGACTTTTCCTCGGAGTAATGGGTAAGAAGTTCTATGTTGAAGTAGATCAGAAAGAGATAGATGTAAGAGCAGAGCTTCCTGGAAACAACTGTGGTGGTTGTGGATATGCAGGATGTGATGCACTTGCTAAGGCAATTGCCGCAGGAGAAGCTCCAGCTAACGCATGTCCAGTTGGTGGCGCACCGGTTGCATCAAAGATTGGTGCAATCATGGGTGAGGAAGTTGGAGAATCAGTAAGAATGACAGCATTTGTTAAATGTGCTGGTGACTGCGACAAAGCAAAAGAAAATTATGTGTACTCAGGTGCAATGGATTGTACAGCAATGAACGTCGTTCCTAACGGCGGTTCTAAGGCATGTACATATGGATGTATGGGATATGGTTCATGTGTTAAGGCATGTCCTTTTGATGCAATTCATATTGTTAATGGTATTGCTGTAGTAGATAAGGGCAAATGTAAAGCATGTGGTAAATGTGTTGCTGTATGTCCAAGACACCTTATTGAAATCATACCATACAAGAGTAACTATACAGTTAACTGTTCATCTAACGATAAGGGTAAAGATGTTATGTCAGCATGCTCTGTTGGATGTATTGGATGTATGTTATGTACAAAGCAGTGTGAGTTCGGTGCTATCACAGTAGAAAACAATATTGCACATATTGATTATTCAAAGTGTACAGGTTGTGGAAAGTGTGCTGAGAAGTGCCCTAAGAAGATAATACATCTTCATTGATAATTTAATCACAATAAGTTATAATAAGAAACTGCCGTAGGCTTATGCTTATGGCAGTTTCCTAGTTTAAGAAAAGAGAAGATACACCTATGGCAGAGATGAAATCGAAGTTACAAGATTTTTATAAAAGACTTGATTCCAGAAAATCAACATATTTTCTGGCTTATTCAGTTATTTTTGCAATCCTTGCTATAGGTGTGTTTTCTTTTTATTTTTTCACTAGAAAGACATTCATATGGGAGGTTGATGGCTGGGAACAGCATTATAAGTCACTCATATATTATTCACAGTATTTAAGGGATTTCTTTAAAAATATATTTATCAATCATCAGTTTGTAATACCACAGTGGGATTTTGCAATAGGTGAGGGAAGTGATGTTATAGGAACATTTCACTATTATGTTATAGGTGACCCATTTACATTTTTCTGCTTCCTCTTTCCGGCAAAATACATGTATATATTCTATGAAGCAATGATTCTTTTAAGAATATATCTGTCAGGTGTAGCATTTTCAATGCTGTGTTTTTATACAGGACATAAGAAAAGATATGTCCTTCCAGGAGCAGTAGCTTATGCATTCTGCTACTGGGCAATATACAATGCGGTAAGACATCCGTTCTTTCTTAACCCGCTTCTGTATTATCCTCTGCTTGTATTAGGCGTTGAAAAGATAATCAGAGAGAAGAAAATGTGGCTCTTTACAATAACAGTAGCTGTTGCTGCAATGAGTAATTTTTATTTCTTCTACATGCTTGTGTTCACAACAATTATATATGTTATTGTAAGATTCATATTCTGTTATGGAAAGAATGTAAAAATGTGGTGTAAGGGGATATTAAGCCTGACCGTTTCATCGGTTACAGGACTGTGTATGGCGGCAATAGTGTTTCTGCCTGTGCTTCACGTTTTTTTAAGTGACAGCAGATTTAATACACCTAATAAAATGGGACTGGTATATCCTTTTTCGTACTATGCAAAGCTTCCGGGACTTTTTATCGTTGAGGGTGATAACTTCTGGACATGCATGGGATTTGCAGTACCTGTGTTGCTTGCAGTGCTTTTAATGTTTAAGAGCAGACGTAAGTACACAATGCTTAAGACTTATTTTATTATAAGTGCTGTGATGATATGTATACCGTTCTTCGGACAGGCAATGAACGGATTTTCATATATGTGTAACAGGTGGATATATTCATTTGCATTATTATGTGCATATATACTTGTGTGCATGATGCCGCGTCTTATAAAACTGGAAAGAAAAGAAATCCGCTTTATTGGAGTTGCACTTACAATATATTTTGTGGTATGTATGTGCGTAAAGTATTCAAGAAATGGCAAGCTTATAAGTGCAGTTGCAATTGGAGCGATATTGCTAATTGGACTTAGCATAAAGAATATTAATGAATATAACAGATGCATGCTGGTGACAGTAGCGGTTATGCTGGCGGCATTAGCTAATGGTATATGGAAAAATGCTTCATTTGGGGAAAATTATGCGGCACAGTGCATAAGCGTTAAAATGGCACAGGAAGATGTGTTTGGAAGCGAGAAGGAGCTTATAAGTAAAGATGCTGAAGATACAGATTTTATCAGATATTCAGGCTCTGGACTTTCGTACAATATGAACTGCATAACAGGAATATCATCCTCTAATCTGTACTGGACACTTACTAATCCGTATGTATCGAAGTTCAGATATGATTGTGCAATCAGGCTTGATACGCTGCTTCCGCACAAATACACAGGCTATGATGACAGGTCATCTCTTATAACATTGTCATCTGCCTCAAAGTATCTGGTAAGTAAGACTGGCGGACTTGTTCCATATGGATTTACTTATGAATCAGAAAATGATGATTATGTAATGTATAATAACGACAATGCACTTCCATTAGGCTTTACCTATGACAAAGCTGTTAATAAGAGGGAATGGGAAGGCTTAAGTGCAGTAGATAAGCAGAAGGCTATGCTTCAGGCTGTTGTTATTGACAGAAGTGGGAAAGATACCAGGGAGGCGCTTCCTGACAGGGTGTCTGTTAAAGATTTAAGTTATGACAGCCAGATTAAAGATTATACAATGGATTATGATGCCAAAGAAGTACAGTGTACGGATAATACATTTGCAGTAACTAAGGCAGGTGCCAGAGTAACATTTAACTTTACAGGCAGTGGCGCAGGCGAGACTTACTTTAATATTAATGGTCTTGATTATGAAGGTGCAGCACAGTTCCAGTTGTATTTTGGAAAGAGGAAGTTCGACCCATTAGACTTATACTCTAAGTCAGACTGGAAAGAGCTTTCACATAATGAAAAGAAGAAGATATTTAAGAATTTCATATATTGGACACAGTCTACAAGCAGTGTTAAGCTTGGAATTACGACTGATACAGGAGTAACCAAGTCAATGAATTACTTCACATCTGATTACAGCTATTACAGTAACCAGCATGATTTTAGTGTGAATATGGGCTATTCGGAAGAAAATGTAACATCAGTTACAGTGACTTTCCAGAAGATTGGTGTGTTTTTTTATGATGATATACAGATTGTATGCCAGCCGATGGATGGTTACACTGACGAGATTAATGCACTTAAAGAAAATGTATTAACAGACGTAGAGCTTGGAAATAATAAGGTTACAGGTCAGATAACACTTGACCGTAATAAATATCTGTGTCTTACAATCCCTTATTCAAAGGGCTGGAAGGTATATGTAGACGGAGAAAGACAAAAGCTATATAATGCTAATGGTCAGTATATGGCTGTATATCTTACGAGTGGAACGCATAATGTAACACTTAAGTATTCTACGCCGCTTCTTAAAGAGGGAGCGTTGGTGTCACTTGCAGGTGTGGTCATCTTTGCCATGCAGCTTGTAATTAATAAGAGAAAGAAGAGGGAATAATAATGTACAGAGAAGTTGCGAAACTTATTATATATGGTAATCATGAGGACACTATTCTTATGAAAATGTCCGATATTTTCAAAAAATTTGATAGGGATGAGGAGACTCCTGACAAGCTTATAAGTGATATATATGAGCAGATTAAGAGAATATTGGAGGTTGCCACAGATTATGGCTTTGATAAGAATTTATGGCATAATTACCTTACATTCTATCTTATAACTAATGAGAATCCATTCAGCCTTACATGTGAAAAGGTAGGTGCTAATGATGGAAGCGTTAATGAATTTGCTAAGAACGACTTCAAGGTGTTTATGAATCTGTTTAATTATGATTTCAGACCTATTGAGGCTGCACTTGGAATTAACTGTTTTTCACTTATATCTGATTACAAGGCAATTGTTAAGAAAGAGCTTATGTACAATAAGAATGTAAGTGAGAAGGTACAGGCTTTAAGCCTTAAGCTTGAGACAGCAAAGGACGAGAATGAGTTCTTTAATTATGTTACTGATTTCTATAAAGCATATGGTGTAGGAATGTTCGGACTTAATAAGGCATTCAGGGTAATAGGCGGTGATAATGGCGTTACATTTACACCAATTAACAATATGGATAAGGTTATGTTAGATGACCTTATAGGTTATGAAATCCAGAAGAAGAAGCTTGTGGAGAATACAGAGGCCTTTGTTCAGGGAAGAAAAGCTAATAATGCGCTTCTTTTCGGTGACAGCGGAACAGGTAAGTCAACTTCTATCAAGGCTATTGTCAATGAATATTATGACCAGGGTCTTAGAATGATAGAGATATACAAACATCAGTTCAAGGATTTATCTAATGTTATAGCAAGCATTAAGAACAGAAATTACAAGTTCATAATATATATGGATGATTTATCTTTCGAGGAATTCGAGATTGAATACAAGTTCTTAAAGGCTGTAATTGAAGGCGGTGTTGAGACTAAGCCTGATAATATTCTTATCTATGCAACATCTAACAGAAGACATCTTATCAAGGAAACATGGAATGACAGAAATGATTTAGAGAGCAATAACGGCCTTCACAGATCTGATACTATTGAGGAGAAGCTTTCATTAGTGAACAGATTTGGATGCCAGATAAGCTACTCTAAGCCATCACAGAAAGAATTCTTTGATATTGTTATTGGCCTTGCAAGGAAGAATAATGTTAAGATGACAGATGAAGAGCTTATGGCAGAGGCTAACAAGTGGGAACTTTCACATGGTGGAATATCAGGAAGAACAGCACAGCAGTTTATCAATTACTGTCTTGGGGGGAGAGAATGATTTCATACATTAAAGGTGAGCTTGCCGAAATCCTGCCAGATGTAATCGTTGTGGAAGCCAATGGAATCGGATATAATATATATGTTCCGGGTTCAGTTCCTGGTGAGCTTCCATCAGTTGGCAGTGAGGTTAAGATATATACATATATGAATGTCAAGGAAGATGAATGCAGTCTGTTCGGATTCCTTACAAGAGATGATTTAAGCATGTTTAAAATGCTTATCTGTGTCAATGGTATTGGCCCTAAGGCAGCGCTTGGTGCATTATCTAATATCACAGCAGATGATTTAAGATTTGCAGTTCTTGCTGATGATGTGGCAGCAATCAAGGCACTTCCTGGTATCGGACCTAAGACAGCACAGAAGATTATAATTGAGCTTAAGGATAAGTTAAAGCTTGATGAAGTATTTGAATCAGCACTTTCTAAGAATAAAAAGGCAGACAATAACAGTAATGTAAGTAATGTCATGATGATAAGAAATGACGCTGTTGAGGCACTTGTATCACTTGGATATTCAAGCAAAGATGCACTTGTTGCTGTCAAGGAAGTGGAAGATATAGAGAATAAGGATTCTGAGACGGTTCTTAAGGAAGCGTTAAAGAAGCTGGCTAAATTCTAGAGCAGAATAGTATTTAAGAAATGAGGGGCTATATGGAAAAGAGGATTATATCAACACAGATAACTGAAGAAGATTATGGTATTGAGAATTCCTTAAGACCATTATCTCTCGATGACTATGTTGGACAGAATAAGGTTAAGAGTAATCTTAAAGTATATATTGAGGCAGCAAAGGAAAGAGGAGAGGCACTTGACCATGTGCTTTTCTATGGACCTCCGGGACTTGGAAAGACAACTCTAGCAGGAATTATTGCTAATGAAATGGGGGTTAATATCAAGGTTACATCCGGTCCTGCAATCGAGAAGCCGGGAGATATGGCAGCTATACTTAACAACTTGAGTGAGGGTGATATTCTCTTTGTTGATGAGATTCATAGACTTAACAGACAGGTTGAAGAAGTGCTGTATCCGGCAATGGAGGATTATAAGATTGATATTATGATCGGAAAGGGTGCAACAGCAAGGTCTATAAGACTTGATCTGCCACAGTTCACTCTGATAGGTGCAACAACAAGAGCGGGACTTTTATCAGCACCTTTAAGAGACAGATTCGGTGTTGTAAGCCATATGGAATTCTATACAGTTCCGGAGCTTGAGAAAATCATTATCCGTTCAGCCAATGTGCTTAATGTTGATATTGACTCAGACGGAGCACATGAGCTTGCAAGAAGGTCAAGGGGAACACCGAGACTTGCCAACAGACTTTTAAAGAGAGTAAGGGATTTTGCACAGGTTAAATATAATGGACATATCAATAAGGATGTTGCTGATTATGCACTTAATCTGTTAGATGTTGACAGAGATGGATTGGACCGTAACGATCGTGTTATACTTACTACAATAGTTGATAAGTTTGATGGCGGACCTGTCGGTATTGAGACACTGGCAGCTTCAATAGGCGAGGATTCAGGAACTCTTGAAGATGTTTATGAGCCATATCTTATACAGAACGGGTATATTAACAGAACTCCAAGAGGAAGAGTTGCAACTAAAGCAGCTTATGATAATCTTGGCAGGCCATTCAAACAAAAATAACATAAAATATTCTAAAGAATGTGTTTTATGAGTTGAATAGTAAGTGTATTTATTATATACTTAATATGTTTATTTCTACATATATGGAGGGGACTTATGTCATCAAAGAATACAGCAGAAGTAATTCTTGGAGGTAAGGTAATCAAGCTTGGTGGATATGAAAGCGAGGAGTATCTTCAGAGAGTTGCATCATACATTAATAACAAGATAACTGAATTTAATAAAGAAGAGAGTTACAGACGAATGTCAGCAGAGCTCAGAACTGATATGATGTATCTTAATATTGCAGATGATTATTTCAAGGCTAAGAAGATGGCAGACAGTCTTTCATTAGATATTGAGAACAAGGATAAGGAAATATACGACCTTAAGCATGAGCTTATTGCAGCACAGATTAAGGCAGAAAGTTCAGCAAAAGAGATTAAGGAATTAAAGAGTGAGATTACCAAGTATCAGAAGAATATTGTCAAGTTAGAGACAGAACTGAATGACTCTAAGAAGTGATTTACATAAGATTATCTGGTATTAATAATAACGGCTGTTGCAAATGCATTTGCAGCAGCCATTTAATTTAAAGGCGGTTACAACTATGAATGTTGATAAGAGAAAAACACAGGTGGAGGTTTTAGCACCAGCAGGTTCACTTGATATTATGAAAGCTGTTGTGGCGGCAGGGGCAGATGCCATATACCTGGGAGGCAATATGTTTGGAGCAAGGGCATTTGCCAATAATTTTAATGATGAAGAGCTTATCTGTGCTATTGAATATGCACATTTATTCGGTAGAAAGGTTTATCTGACAGTTAATACTCTTCTTAAGTCAAGAGAGATAGAGAACAGTCTTATAGAATATCTTATACCATTCTATGAGGCAGGTCTTGATGCAGTGATTGTACAGGATATGGGTGTGTTTAACCTTATAAGAAAACATTTTCCTGATATGGATATACATGCAAGCACACAGATGACACAGACCGGAGTGTATGGCAGCAGGCTTTTAAAGGAACTTGGTGCAACAAGAATAGTCACTTCAAGAGAGATGAATCTGCAGGAAATAAAGCAGCTTCATGAGAGATTAGATGTGGAGATAGAAAGCTTTGTGCATGGAGCATTATGTTACTGTTATTCGGGACAATGCCTGCTTTCAAGCTTTAACGGAGGAAGAAGCGGCAACAGGGGAAGGTGTGCCCAGCCGTGCAGGATGCCTTATGATGTGTATGATAACGGCGAAAAGATTAATAACAGAAACAACAGTTACGCATTAAGCCCTAAGGATATGTGTGCATTACAGATACTTCCTGATGTTATAGAAAGTGGAGTGTATTCTCTGAAAATTGAAGGCCGTATGAAGAATGTCACATATGCGGCTATGGTAACGCATATTTACCGTAAATATGTTGATATGTATCTTGAGAGGGGACGAAAAGGCTTCAAGGTAGATAAGCAGGATATTGATGACCTTTCAGATATATATAACAGAGGTGCATTTACTACAGGCTATTATGACAGCGTTAAGGGCAAGAAGATGATGTCACTGGGGCGTCCTAACCATATGGGAACGGAGTGCCTTAAGGTAGTATCTAACAAGGCAGGAAGAATTACATTTAAGGCATTAAAGAATGTAAACAGAGGTGATGTCTTTGAGATTGATAAGGAACATTCCTTTGAGAGCGGAGCTGATGTGGCAGCAGGACAGACCTTCGTTGTCAATCTTCCTAAGAAATACCCGCTGTATGAGGGAAGAATTGTCAACAGAATGAATAATGCTAAGATTAAGGCATATGTAGAGGATAATTATGTCGGAACAACACCTAAGCTTCATGTAGATATGAAGCTTAGTGTAAGAAAGAATGAAAATATTTCACTTACAGTAATGTATGATGGAATTGAAAAGACATGTACAGGAGAGATAGTTACCGAAGCACAGAGCCGTCCGGCCTCAGAGGAGGAGCTTGTTAAGAATTTAAAGAAAACCGGCGATACATGTTTTGTGGTGGAAGATGCAGAAGTGCAGCTTGATGATGGTGTGTTTGTGCCTGTCGGCTGGATTAAGGAATTAAGAAGAAATGTACTTGAACAGCTTGAGACACATTTAAAGCACAGTCTTGTAAGAACTTATAATAAGCCTGAATGTGCAGAGCCTGACGATAGGGAGAATACTGATGATAATAATTATCAGGTAAGAAAAGCTGCATACCTTCATGATATAGCACAGGTAAAGAAAGCAGCATCAGTTTCAGGTGTTGAAAGCATTTATCTTGATTATAAGATGTTTTATATGAATGATGAGAATTCATTAAAAGAGGCTGTAAAGCACTGTCAGTCACATGAAATATATGTATATATGTTCCTTCCGCATATTCTTAAGGCAGAGAAATATGATAAGTTTAAGTGCTTGTGTGAGAAGGCTTCTGACTGTGGCATAGACAGGTTTGTATGCCGTAATATTGAGCAGATTGGTTTTCTTGGAAGTGACAATTGGAAGAAATTATCTGACAAGGTGCATATTATTACAGACAGCAGCATATATATTTTTAATACATTTGCAAAAGATGAATTAAGAAGGCTGTGCAGTAATGCCGGGGTTATTCTTGACAGAATGACACTGCCACTTGAACTTACAGATAAGGAGATGAAGCCTGTAATTGGAAGTGACACGGAACTTGTTGTATATGGGGATGTGCCTCTTATGGTATCTGAACAGTGTGTGAGAAGAACTTACGGAAGATGTGACGGAAGCTGGGGCAGCATTAATATTACTGGACCAAAGGGCAGCAGTTATACAGTGGAAAGCATGTGTGAATTCTGCTATTCTGTAATGAATGGAGAAAAACTCAATCTTACAAAAGAAAAACCCGAAGAATCCATGAATTGTGTGATTCGTTATGAATTTGACGAAAGAGCAGCAGATGATATACAATTAGTTATGACTGATGGAGTGTGTGGTGGTACTACAGGGCATTTTCATCAGGCAATCGACTAAGATTAAGTGACTTGAATAAAGGAGATTGCTATGCAGTCAGTTTTTATTGAACTTACAAAATACATATTTGCGTTTCTGATGGCGTTTTATGTTCTTTCTGCTTACAGAGGAGCAATAATCCATAAGGAAGAAAAGAGAAAAGGAATATATGTCCAGCAGTATATTATAATATTTGCGATACATTTTCTTGGATATTATGTATTGTATATAATGAAGCAGGATGTGAAGTATATAGGTTTTTACTTTGTGCAGCTTATATATCTTATAATATTCATAGCATTTTATTATATATTGTATCCAAAGGCTTCAAGGCTTCTTGTCAATAATATGTGCATGCTCATGGCGGTAGGCTTTATCATGATTGCAAGGCTTAATTTTGACAAATGTGTAAAACAGTTTGTAATTGCTGTACTTGGAACGGTAATAATGTTTATGGTTCCATGGCTTTTAAAGACAGTTAAAAGCTTTAGAAATTTTGGATGGATATATTGCATTTCGGGACTTGTGCTTTTATGTGCTGTTTTATTAGGAAGCAAGGTATATGGTGCAAATCTTACTTTAAGTATTGGTGCGTTTTCTGTACAGCCGGCAGAGTTTGTTAAGATTTTGTATGTTATGTTTGTTGCTTCGATGTTTAATAAGTCAACGACATTTAAACAGACATGTATTGTTACAGCGTTTGCAGCACTTCATGTTATTATTCTTGTGCTTTCAACTGACCTTGGTGCTGCACTTATATTCTTTGTGGTGTATATTGCAATGCTTTATATAGCAACAAGAAAACTGGCCTATGCCGGGGCAGGACTGATTGCCGGAGCAGGTGCATCTGTTATTGCATATAAGCTTTTTGCACATGTGAGAGCGAGAGTTATTGTATGGCGTAATCCGTGGGAATATATTGATACAAGCGGATATCAGATATGTCAGTCTCTTTTTGCAATAGGAATGGGGTCATGGTTTGGTTATGGACTGTGTCAGGGTATGCCTGATAAGATACC
>ERZ1034687.1119-NODE-1119-length-14959-cov-8.022880_pt1 | contig 14959 bp, 18 predicted proteins | sample MGYA00520704_ERZ1034687 | MGnify/ENA primary metagenome ERZ1034687 (study PRJEB33766, sample SAMN09781762) | gut metagenome | biome: gut microbiome | host: Homo sapiens | place: Madagascar | study: EMG produced TPA metagenomics assembly of the PRJNA485056 data...
AAAATATCTACTATGCCAGATATTAAAAAAGGAAAAATTTCACTAACCCTAAAAGCTGGAGAAATCGCGGTTCTTGTTGTACATGAATTATTATAAAACAGACTTACTTTGTAATTTCTACCAAATCACTAATTTTACAGTCTAAAAATAAACAAATTTTCTCTACCGTATCAAGGGTAATATTTGTTCGTTTTCCTCTGATTATCTCTGATATTTTTGCTTGGCTTATTCCCGTAGCTTTGTGCAACTCAACTCCAGACACATTTCTTTGCCAAAGCAATTCTCTTAATTTTATAGTAATCATAATAAAATTATATAAAATATCATTACAGAGTTGATTATTATTACCTTTTTAGATAATATTTTATTTAGTAGGATAAATTAACTTAATATTTATTATTATTGGAGAACACAGTGAAAATAAAAAATAACAAGGCTTTTACACTCGCAGAGGTACTAATAACCATTGGCATTATCGGAGTAGTTGCAGCTATGACAATACCAACACTACTTAGTAACTATACTAAAAAGAGAACTATAACAAAACTCCAACGAGCAATTTCTGTTTTAAACCAAGCATATAGACAATCTGTAGATGACGTTGGAGATTCTATTGATGAAGCATACAATATGGGAACCGAAAACTATATCAATACTTATTGGGCTCCATATATCAAAATAAATCAAATCTGTAAAACATATTCAGACTGTGGTTATAAAAGTAATACCCCTTTTTATAATACTGACGGGAAAACATTACAAGGCTCAGCGGCTTTTATACAAAATTCAAGAATAGGAATAAGAACAATGGATGGTTTCACGTACATTATCTTTACATCAAACTGGAAAGCAGGGGAATTCAATATTCCTACAAATTGGGTCTGGGTAGATTTGAATGGATCTGCAGCTCCAAATACTTTTGGGAAAGATGTCTTTTTTCTCCTCCGAGTTGAAGATAAAGGAGTTATGCCGTATGGGTACAACCAACCACAGAGTTATATAGATGCCAATTGTAAAGAACAAACCCAAGGTGCGACTTGTGCAGAAAAAATCAGACGAGCAGGTTGGGTTATAGACAAAAGCTATCCATGGAAATAAATAAAAATATACAAAAGCCGAAGGTTAAAATAACCTTCGGCTTTAAAATACTTAATCTTATTTACCTTAAGCTCTTTCGCCACGAACTCTATTCATAATTTCTTCAAATTCTTTATCATCAATAGTTTCTTTATCTAACAACTCTCTTGATATTGCTTCTAACATATCACGATTTTCAGATAATAGACGTTTTGCTAATTCATAACGTTCATCGACAATATGTTTAATTTCTTCATCAATTTCAAAAGCAACTTGTTCAGAGTAATCTCTTTGGTGCCCAAAATCTCGACCCATAAATACGTTTTCTTGATTTTTACCGTAAGCCATTGGACCAAGTTTGTCAGACATACCCCAAGCTGTAACCATTTTTCTAGCCATATCAGTAACATTGATTAAATCTTGAGAAGCACCAGTACTTACATTTTCTTTGCCATAAACAATTTCTTCTGCTGCACGACCGCCTAATGATACGGCAATTTTAGCTAAAAGCTTTGCCTTACTTACGTGAACACTTTCATCTTTTGGTCTTGTCCAAGTAACACCAAGAGCCATACCACGAGGAATAATAGAAACCTTGTGTAATTCATTAGCCTCAGGCAACAATTTGTCTATCAATGCATGACCAACTTCATGGTAAGATGTCAATTCTTTATCTTTATCTGTAAGAACTTTGCTGCGTTTTTCAACACCTGCAATTACACGGTCAATTGAACAATCGATATCGTCCATTGAAATTTTATCTTCACCCTTACGAGCCGCAAGTAGGGCAGATTCATTTAACAAGTTTTGTAAATCTGCACCAGTAAAACCTGGAGTTCTTTTAGCAAGAACCTTCAAATCTACATCTTTATCTAATTTTTTATTTTTAGCATGAACTTCTAAAATTTGTTCTCTACCTTTTACATCTGGAGCATTGATATAAATTTGTCTATCAAATCTTCCTGGTCTTAAAAGAGCGTTATCCAAAATGTCAGGTCTATTTGTTGCCGCAATAACAATAATATTTGTATTTACATCAAAGCCATCCATTTCAACAAGCAATTGGTTAAGAGTTTGTTCTCTTTCATCATGACCACCGCCAAGTCCTGCACCTCTTTGACGACCAACAGCATCTATTTCATCAATAAATATAATACAAGGTTGATGTTTTTTAGCTTGTTCAAACAAATCTCTAACACGACTCGCACCAACACCAACAAACATTTCAACAAAATCTGAACCAGAGATTGAGAAGAAAGGAACACTAGCTTCACCTGCAACAGCTTTTGCCATCAAAGTTTTACCAGTTCCTGGAGGGCCAACAAGTAAAACACCTTTAGGAATTTTTGCTCCTAACTTCATATATTTTTCACCGTTTTTCAAAAAGTCAACGATTTCTTCAAGTTCTTTTTTCTCTTCATCAATACCAGCAACATCTTTGAATGTTGTTTTAACTTTTGAATCCAAAAGCATCTTAGCCTTACTTTTACCAAAAGACATTGCTTGAGAACCGCCAGCTTGAATAGCTTTAATCATCAAGCCAAGAGAAATAATCGCAAATAATACAATTATGAAAGTTCCGATATTTCCAGCAAGTTGATTAGTTTCTGGAGCCTTTTTAACTGTTACGTCAGCATTTGACGTATTTAATTTATCCATCAATTCTTGATCGTTTGAAGGGATTTGAACCTTATATTGGAATAATGGAGATTGAGAATTTTTTGTTTCTTGAGCTAAAAAAGGAGAGGTTAAGTTTTTACCATCAGATTTTTTTTCTTCTTTCGCTGCTGGTTGTTCTTTTGGAACAGCAATAATCATATCATCGTATTTTTCAATTTTGGTAAATTCTTTATTGTCTAATTTTTGAAGAAAATTAGTATATGAGATTTCAGAAGTACTTGTTGTCGGTCCACTCATGAAAATAGTAGAAATGAAAACCATCACAACAATAGCTAAAATAACATACATACCCATTGATTGACTTTTGTTCATATATAATAACCTTTCAAAAAATAATAATTAATAAACTCTCGTGCCTTGATTATAACTTAAAAAGGGGGAAAAGTAAATAAAAATCAAACAATCTGGGGGCTAAGATTTTATTTCAATGTAAAGTTTATATAAAGATACTACGAGCTATGGTATAATAAAGACATGGATTATTTATTTGGTAGATAGAAAAGGAGATAAAAATGATTCCTATTTTTGATTCAAAACGTCAATATGCACAAATTGGCGAAGAAGCAGAAAAAGCAGTATGCGAAGTTATGAGATCTGGATGCTATATTCTTGGTCCAAATGTTAAAGCTTTAGAAAGTGAATTAGCACAATACATTGGATGCAAATATACAGTTGCATTAAACTCTGGTACAGATGCACTTCACATTGCATTAAGAGCTTTAGATATTGGAGCAGGAGATGAAGTTATCACTACTGCATTCACATTTGTAGCAACAGCAGAAGCTATCGGCATGGTTGGAGCTAAACCAGTTTTCGTTGATATTGACCCTGATACATTCAATATTGACCCTAAAAAAATTGAAGAAGCTATCACTCCAAAAACAAAGGCTATCATTCCTGTTCACTTATACGGACAACCTTGCGATATGGAATCAATTATGGCAATTGCTAAAAAACACAATTTAAGAGTTGTTGAAGATTGTTGCCAAGCTATCGGTTCATCATTCAAAGGCCAAAAAGTTGGTACATTCGGAGATATCGGATGTTACAGCTTCTACCCAACTAAAAACTTAGGAACAATGGGTGACGGTGGACTTTGCACAGTTAATGACGAAAAACTTAAAGATAGATTAATCGCATTAAGAAACCACGGTTCAATGGTTCGTTACCACAATGACGAACTTGGTGTTAACAGCAGACTTGATGAAATTCAAGCAGCAATTTTAAGAATTAAAGCTAAACACATTGATGAATGGAACACAAAAAGAAGAGAACACGCTGCATATTATAACAAATTATTTGCAGGTTGTGCAGATGTTCAAACTCCAAAAGAATTGGATAATACATATTGCGTTTATCACCAATACACAGTTAAAATTCCTAACAGAGATGAAGTTCATAAAATGCTTCAAGAAAAAGGTATCGGTGCTATGTTATATTACCCAATTCCTCTTCACTTCCAAAAAGTTAACGCTTGGTTAGGAATGGGTGCTGGGTCACTTCCAATCACAGAAAAAAACACAGAAGTTGTAATTTCACTTCCAATGTTCCCAGAATTAACAAAAGAAGAACAAGATACAGTTGCTAAAACTTTGATGGAATGTATTGAAAAATCAAAATCAGCAGCTTGCTGCTAGTTTTGAAAACTATATTATAAAAAATCACCGTTCAAACTTTGAGCGGTGATTTTTTTTTCGAGAACATTATCCTATTAGGTTTAAATTATGATTTTCTTCTGTAAAATTTTGAACTAAGCCATTTTTTATAAATGTATCGTTTTGATTAAAAGCTGAAATATTATCAGTTTTTTTACCTTGAAATACAACTTGAAGTAAATTATACAAGGGATTTTGAGGTAAAGAAGTCGCAGCACTAGATTCTGGGTTAGGAAGATTATTAATTCCTTGATCCATAAACTGAGTTCGCATATCTGCTCCGAACTTGTTGCCTAATTGTACTCCGTTGATTGATGAAGACATCGACCTTTACTCCTCTTATCCGATAACCTGCATTGAAAAACAGCCATCAGCAGGGTTTCCTGCTTCATTATACGCTTGGAGTTTTCCAACTCCTCCTGGATAAACATAATATCTTTTACCATTCGCTTCAAATGATTGATTTGGGTCAGTCATTGATTGTTGGAACGCACCATTTACATTATCATCTAAACCAGTTGCATACCAAAATGCTTGCAAAATATTATTCTTAATCACTCCGAATGTAGAACTTATAACATTACGAGTTTCTTCATCCGTTGGTTTAATATTAAAATTCGTTCTAACATAACTATCAGTTGATGCTGTAACTCTATTATATTCACCAGTATTTCTATCAACCATCGTAAAATCCTTTATAAATCTCTTCTCTTGTATATATAAAGTATTTACAAAGTAAATAATTGTCTTTTTTAACAAAATCGCCTTTACATTAGTTTACAATTTATCATCTTTTCCAAGTTTTGTCAGAAATTTTCCACCCATTACTTTTCAAATAAGCTAAACACCAATATCCATTACCATTGGTACAATTATTTTCGATTTCTTCTTTCGTTTTATCAATCCCCGCAGGTAATAATCCCCTGTCAGGCTCATAAACAAGAATATAAATATCTTTCCCAATCACATTAGGCTTCTTATCTCCATTAACATCAAAATAAAATTGTAGAGTATTTTGAGTCGTCTTGATTCCAAAGAGATTCCAAGAAGAACTCGCACTAGAACCATCCAAATCAAAATAAGCACCTTTTGCAGTTCTAAAGGTCATAGTAACCCAGCCAATAGTACTTTCATTTTCCCCGACAGAAGTTTCATAAGTTGGAGTTGCATGATTTAAAGTTTTAACAGCACCCTTTTTGTGCCAACATCCAGCTTCTTGAAAACAAGCTCTCTCAATTTTCATATATGGAGCAAGAAAATTATTAAACCAATCCTTCATACCTTGAACACTTACCGTGACAGGCATTGCCTCTGCATCATCAGCTGAAGCCATACGCATAGCCTGAGCAACACTTGAATAATTTTCCTTAACTTGTGCTTCAATCTGAGCCTTTTGAACTTTTGAAATTAATGAAGGAATTGTAATCGCTGCAACAACTCCGATAATTCCTAAAGTAATTAAAACTTCTGCTAGCGTGAAACCCTTTAATTGACTATTTGACAATACCATCAATCCTCCAACTTACTATTTTAGATTTATTTTTAATAGTTTACTATGAATAATAATATTTTATTAGTTAGATTAGAGAATGTCAAGATTATACAATTAAAGGATGAAAGACGAACTTTTATTTAAAATTGGACAAAGTGTAAGATACATCCGAATGAAAAAAGGTATTTCACAAGAAGAACTTGCATTCAGAGCAAATTTGAACATGAATTCTATAAGTACACTCGAAAGAGGTCTAAATAATGTTAAAATTAAAACTCTATATGCTATTGCAGAAGCTCTGGAAGTCAAAATCGAAGATATTTTAAATTGCAAGTTTTAACCTTTTACGGCTCCCCAAGCTCGAACATCCCCACGTTCATATTTGATTAAATAATATCCGCCCAAATCATGAATATATTCAATTCCTGCTTCTTGGTAAATATCATCTTCCTTAGAGATAGGTGGCATACCTTTCTTTTCACGTTTTTTATTTGTTTTTGCAATTTCTTTTTCTTGCTTTTTCTGCTGTTTTAAGGCCTTATTATCACGAACTTGGGAATACTGGGACATATCAACTTCAACCTTAAAAACAGGAATTAAAGCAATCGGATTTTTTGATTGCATCAAAATTAAAAAATCTCTTTCATCTGACAATGCCAATTCATAATGCCCTGGAGGAATCACATTTCCCTCCCCGTCAGTCAAAGTATCCACTAAAGATAATGTTGGATAAGTAGATTCTCTGAGCGAATAACGATAAAAAGCCTGAGAACCCAAAATCAAACCCGCAGTAATCTGAGGTTCAGTAGGATAAACTCTCGTTTCAGAGTGCATCATAATATTTTCAACATACATGCCCTCTAAAACCAATGCTAAATCCTTTCTAACATTTTTGAAATACTTGCTTTAATTTCAGCAAAACTTTTTCCTAATGCTCTATCAGAACCCATAAACACTAAAGACATATACTTTTGAGAATTACCTAATTGTCCTTCTTTTAACAAAAGACGATAACTCTCTCTCATCAAACGCTTTAGGCGATTACGCTTAACCGCACGCTTGTGAACTTTTTTACTTACAACAAAACCAACTTTTGTTGGGGTATCACCCTTTTTTAAAATACCCGTAAACAAAGTTACTCCACCCATACGGGAGGAGTTTTTAACTTTATATGTCGCTTTAAAAGCGGATCTTTTTTTTAAACGATATTGCTTTGGTAACATTTATAGCTTTTCTCAAACTTATTAAATACTAGAGATTAGCAAATGCACAATTAAGCACGTTTTTTAGCTGTGATAGACAATTTATGACGGCCTCTAGCTCTACGTCTGTTGATAACTTCTCTACCACCAGGTGTTGACATTCTAGCTCTGAATCCGCTTACGTTTTGTCTTTTTCTTTTTGTTCCTTCTAGTGTACGTCTCATTTTTTTATTTCCTTTTACTATTTATTTGTCGTATAATTCAAATGTTACAGGAAACAAAGCAAATAGTCAACAAATAAGAAGGGAATGGTTAAATATTATGAAGAAAAATATCGGATTTATTGGCTGTGGAAAAATGGCAAGCGCTATCATTAGCGGAATTTTAGCATCTGAAGAAGGTCAAAATTACAGCATTAAAGGTTCAGAAGTAACCGAAGAAATAGCAAAACAAGCATCTGAAAGACTTGGAATTGAGGTATTACACGACAACAAAACTCTTGCTGCAACTTCTGACATCGTTTTTGTCGCAACAAAGCCAAACTGTGTAGTAGATGTTCTAAATGAAATCAAAACAGAATTAAAACCAGAAACTCTTTTAGTATCAATTGCAGCTGGTGTTTCAACTCAAAAGATTGAAAACGTTCTAAATAATACTAGAGTGATAAGAATCATGCCAAACACTCCTGCACTTGTAAAATTAGGAATGTTTGGAGTTTGCAAAGGCTCTAAAGCTACCGACTCGGATTTAGAATTAATTGAAGGACTTTTAACTTCTCTTGGGAAATGTATTACAGTTGAAGAATCACAAATGGATATTGTTACAGCAATTTCTGGTTCTGGCCCTGCATTTTTCTACCAAGTTATTGAAGACATGGCAAGAGCAGGAGAAAAATTAGGTCTTGATTACGAAAAATCATTAACTCTAGCAACTCAAACAGCTCTAGGCTCAGCTCAAATGATTTTTAATAGAGGAGAAACATCTGTTCAAACTCTGATTGATAACGTAGCAACAAAAGGTGGTTGTACATTCGTGGGAATTTGTGAAATGAAAGAAGGACATTCTGACAAATTATTCTACGATGTAATCGACAAAACAACACAAAAAGCTAACGCTTTAGGAAAATAAATTTAAACAAAGGAATCAAGAGCATAGGACACAATCTATGCTCTTTTAACTCTATAACCCCCAATAACTTTTAGGTTTGAAAAGGATATTCCAGTATGGAGAAGTATTATCTTTAGGGTTTATATTTTTTCGAGCGAAGTCATAACAACTAGTTGTGTTAGCAGAATTTTTTGTATTAGGATTACAAAAATCTGGATAGGCATTATATACCGAAAAATATCTAAAAATATCATGTCCAACTCGATTTGGACCTTTATAGGGACCATTTGTATCAAATATAAAACAAACTCCCGCAGGATGATTTGTTCCGTAACTGCAAGCAAATAAATCTGAAACTAAAACTCCATTTTGAAGAATATATACATTACGACTACCAGACATAGTATAATAATAATCATAAGTCGGAGTCCCATTTAGGGTATAATATCTTATATTTTTTCTCTTTGCATCGTCTATGTAAAAATTTTGAAACGAAGAGAATTGTTTTAACCAAACCAAATTTAAGGAAGAAACGTCAGACTTTAAATCTTCATAGGAAGATGAACTATTACGTCCAGGAAGATTAAAATCATTAATATCACTATAACCCAATTCTTGAACACTTGATTTTAGGGCTTGTTGAAACATCGCATCGGCTTTTTTAAATTGATTTTCAAGTACCTTAACTTGAACTTTTGTAGAGAGGGTTGGAATAGTAATCGCAGCAACTACTCCAATTATGCCAAGTGTTATTAGAACTTCCGCAAGAGTAAATGCACATTTTTTAATTATGTCATCAACAGCAAGCATCGCAAAAGGTAGAACCCTCTCCCCTAGCCCCTCTTCCCTTGGAGAGGGGAACTCTCCTATGCGTTCGGATAGAGATTCTTCGCTTGCAATGACAGGAATATTTCGAACTTGTTCAGTTAAACACTTCACTTTATCCCTCGCCTCAAAGAGAGGGTATTTTGCTGTGCATCCAGCTTGACAACCTGAAACAAGTTCAGAATGACACTGACTTAACTTTATTTCTCCACAATGGAACAAGCGGTTACCACCCGCATAAACATCGGTTATTAAAGCCTTTAAGAGGTTACCCCCCCCCGATTTTCAATCTATGATTAAGTTTTAGCATATTTCTCTCCTTACATTATATTTTTAGAATATCATTTTTACCTGTTTATTGCAACAACAAAAATTCGAGCATTTTACTATTAAACGCTCGAATTTTTTGTACAGTAGTAGAAGAAGGAAAAATATTTTAAAGTTTAAAAATGCATATCAAAACTTGGATGTCTGCCATTTATCTTTTCATCTTCAAGCCTCATTGCAGAACCAATCGTGAAATTTTGGGCATTAGTCTTATTAATTTCATAAGCAACATCACCATTAAAAACACCCTCATTTTCTTCTAAAAAATTAAATAACGGGTCAGCTGGAGCTTTGACAATGCCTTCTAAAGTTTCACCAGCTTGTTGTATTGTCCTTTCTGGAACTTTTACATTCATTCCAAAAGGTTTAAACGGTCTATTAAACATGAAATTTGAATCAGCCATAACTTCTTGCCCTTTTTATCTTTTGATATTATCCTTATCGGCATTTCTTATAAAAAAATTTAATATTTTCTTTCTTATATTACAGATTGTTAACATAAAATTTCACAATCTTATTACGCATTTGTGCTAATATCTTGAATATGAAAGAATTAAAAGATTTTGAAAAAGACTTGAATAAATGTTCAAAATGCGGGTTATGCGAAATTGCTTGCCCTCTTTTTAAACTTGAACCTAACGATTGTGTAGCAAGCAAAGGCAAATTCATAATGCTTCACGGAGTAGCAAAAGGAGAGTTAAAATTATCACACAAAATCAATTCTTATATCGACATGTGCCTAAAATGCGGAAAATGTGATGATTTTTGCCCCAGTGGAATTGATGTCTGCACAATTTTAAATACCGCAAAGTATGAATATTCAAAAAACACCTTTAGCGGAAAACTAATTCATTTATTACTATCTAGACCTATATTTAGAACATTTGTAAAACTTTGCGAAACCATTTCAAAACCTTATAGACCAAAATTTGAAAATAAAGAAAAAACGACAACCGTTGCATATTTCAAAGGATGTGTTAACCAAATATTCCCCAATACGGACAAATATTTAGCTAAAATTTTCAAAAACTCTGATGTCGAAATTATCACACCAGATTTTGATTGTTGTGGACTGCCTTTTTTATCAGAAGGGGCAATGGAAAGATTTATTGAAAGTGCAAAATACAATATTTCAAAACTAAATTTTGATTATGACTATCTTCTAGCCGACTGTGCAAGTTGCCAAAGCACAATTTCTGAATACTCAAAATACATTGAAAACATTGATTTTGAGGGGAAAATTCACAACTGGGGAGATTTAATCGCACTAAAAAATTTAAAATTCAAATTCAAAAATCCTATAAATAACCTTCCACAAACCTTGCCATTTAAAAAATGACAAATTTTTCAAACGAATAATCGACAATTGCGAAAATATCGAATATATTCAAATGGAAGATTACGATGGATGTTGTGGTTTTGCAGGAAGTTTTGGAATAAAAAATAGAAAATTTTCTAAACAATTATCACAAATTAAAGCTAAAAATATCGCAAAAACAAATGCAGATTACGTAATTACAACTTGCCCTGCTTGCATTTTAGGACTTAAACAAGGATTATTCTTAGAAAATAACAAGACTAAAGTTATTAGCCTACTTGAATTTTTATCAATGGCAGATGAAATAATCTAACAAATTTATTCTATTCATACCTCAAAGCATCAATTGGATTGAGCAACGAAGCTTTATAAGCTGGGTAATAGCCAAAACCAATACCAATTGCAGCAGAAAATCCAAGTGACAACAAAATAGATTGCAGGGTAATTGCTATATTCATGCCCGCAAATTTATGCATCAGCAAAGCCCCTAAAATTCCAATAGCGACTCCTGTCAATCCTCCAGCCATAGACAAAATAAATGATTCAATCAAAAATTGAATTCTAATATCAGATGCTTTTGCACCAATTGCCATACGGATACCAATTTCTTTTGTTCTTTCTGTTACTGACACAAGCATTATATTCATAATCCCAATACCACCAACAATCAATGAAACACCTGCAATTGCTCCCAATAAAAGCGACATTGTTTTAGTTGTAGATTTAATTGTTTCTTGCATTTCCGCCAAGTTTCTAATTTCAAAATCGTTATCTTGATTTTTACCAATATGGTGGCGATGTTGAAGAATTTCTGTTATATCTTCTTGAGCTAAACTCAAAACTTCATCATTTTGTGCTTTAACAGCAATCATACTAACAGTTCCAGGGAAATCTGTACCAAAAACTTTTCTCTGTGCGGTTGTAATAGGAATAAACACCAAATCATCTTGATCTTGTCCCATTCCACTTGAACCTTTTGTTTTCAAAAGCCCAACAACTTTGAATGGAACATTCCCAATTCTAATTGTTTTTCCTATCGGGTCAACATCTCCAAATAATTCAGTTGAAACAGTTTGACCAATAATTGCAACTTTTGTACTATTCTTATTATCTTCTGGCAAAAAACCACGACCTGACTCAATCTCATAATTTCTAATTAAAAAATAAGGTTGAGTTGTACCACCCACAGTTGTTGACCAGTTTTGGTTACCGTAAGTCAATTGTTTTGATTCCGCAGAATAAGGAGCTATTGCCAAGACACCACGAGCTTTAGACTCAATAACTTCCGCATCCTTCATTGTCAAAGTTGGACGAGTACCCATTCCCATTCGTACTCCACCTGATTTGGCAGAAGCAGAACGCACCATCAAAAGATTACTACCCATAGATTCCATATCTTTCGCAATCTTCTTACTCGCTCCAGAACCAACAGCAAGCATAATTATCACAGCACTAACCCCAATAATTATACCTAAACTAGTAAGAATTGAACGCATTTTATTTATTTTTAATGACACTGTCGCCATTTTTAATATTGATTTGAAATCTAGCATAATGACCTTTCTTTTATGATATGGAACAAGGAATAAGGGAATAGGGAAATAAGTTCATTAAGAATTTTGATATTCTGAATATGTTAATTTAATTATAAAGACCTTTTTCCTTATTTCCATTTTCCTTATACCTTATAATTTATGTTTCTCTTGTTCTATGAGATAACCAAACATCTTTTGGTTCATCAAGCACAATATTCCCATCTTTGAACTTTACGACACGCTTTGTATATTCCGCAATGTCAGGTTCATGAGTAACAAGAACAATCGTTTTACCCATTTCCTCATTTAACCTAACAAAAAATTCCATAACCTCAATACTTGTTTTAGTATCCAAATTTCCAGTAGGTTCATCCGCCAATATCAAAGGAGCATCATTTACAATTGCACGTGCAATTGCAACACGCTGTTGTTGTCCACCAGACATTTGGTTAGGCATGTGGTCTTCTCGGTTTTTAAGTCCAACAATTTCCAATGCCCATTCCGCACGCTTAATTCTTTCTTCTTCTGGAATACCTTTGTAAATCATCGGAAGCATAACACTATCAATTGCAGAAGTTCTAGATATAAGGTTGAATCCTTGAAAAACAAAACCCATTTTTTCACATCTAACCATTGCCAATCTATCAGAATCAAGATGAAGCATATCTTCTCCATCAAGATAATATGAACCAGAATTAGGCTTATCCAAAGTTCCCAACATATTCATAAAAGTTGATTTTCCAGAACCAGAAGTTCCCATAATAGCAACAAACTCTCCCTTTTTAACATTCAAAGATACATCATTCAATGCGTTGAATGAATCTTCTCCAGTTTGGTATGTCTTTATTGCATGCCTTACTTCTATCAAGTCCATAATTACAACCCAGTCTTTTCGTTTAATTTGAAATGCTTTATCATATTTTGAATTGATTTTATTTGGTTATATGTAGTTTCTGCTTCTTTTGAATTATTCATTGAATGATACATACTTCCAAACTCAAACAAATCAACATCAGTAGAAATCGCAAACATTATTTTATCTTTAAAGAATGAACACTTTAAATTTTTTGTCCCGAACGCAGTTTCTAAATTCTTCAATCGTTCCATAAATGATGGTGTAATTAAATATCTTGCTTCAACTTGATTTGTTGAAAGAACATCAAAGCGTTTATCAAATTTCCAATCTTCTAATTTTACCTTTTGCATTTTATTCTTCTTAGAAAATACAATTGCAATTATCAATAAAATAATCGGAATTGCACAAGGAACAATAAAATTTAAAAGTGAAGAAGATAAAACTCCTAAAGAGAAAAAACCTGAAGATAAAATCCCAAAGGTGAAGAAGGAGAAAACCAAAACATTAATTAAAACAAATACAAGAAGCAATAAAATTATTTTATTTGATGTTAAGGAGGTATTGTTAATATTCTCATCTTTTTTAGATTTAATTATAGTATCTGCGTTAATTTGTTTATTGGAATCAAAACTCACAACAAGCCCTTTAAAAACCGTTGTTGTACTCTCATTTTTTTTACCTTTATTTGTATGGTTTATCAACTCACACTCGCTAATGATATAGTTAACACCGTCAATAGAACCTTTAAAACCGTCATCAAAAACAGTTTCGTTGAATTTTGCAAATAATTTACTGCTCACTAAAAGCTTTTGCCAAGAATCATCTTTATTTACATCAAATTTTTGAATATTTAAAAGGTTGTAAATAGATTTTATACATTCAGACTCTTTTAACTTATTTTTAAAAGCTTTATCATAACTTGATGGAGAGAGTAAAAAGAAACCTAGGGAGAAAAAGGAAATAACTCCACAAATAAAACCGCCAAAAGCTGGTAAAATATCAGTTTTATTATGTTGATAAAGATAAAATACTAAATAGCCAAAACCCAAGCACAATAAAAGATAAACAGGTTCCAGCAACAACATTGTTACTAAATAACTTTTTCTTTCTGATTCAAAGCCTTCAAGTTCAGTATTTATTTTCTGTATTGTTTCAACACGCTTTTTATCATTATCTTCTAATGATTTTATTGCCGCATTCATCTTTTGAATTTTATAATTATTTTCCACTTTTTCGTTCCTTTCTCCGAAATTCGGTATGCTTATTTATAGTGATAATTATAAACCTGCCTTTTCATTTAGCTTGAAATGTTTTATCATATTTTGAATTGATTTTATTTGATCATAAGTTTTTGCAATTTCTTTAGACTTTTGAATTGGACAATATAAACTACCCAACTCAAACAAATCTTTATTTGTCGGAATTGCTAACATTATAGTATCTTCAAAAAACGAACATTTAATACCTTTTGTTCCAAAAGATGTTTCTACCGATTTTAAGCGTTCCATAAATGAAGGAGTAAGAAGATATCTTGCTTCAACTTGATCTTTAGTATAAACATTAAATCTGTTATCAAAATCTATATCTTCAAATTTAGCCTCTTGCATTTTTTTTCTTTGGCGATAGAAAGGAATAGCAAAATACAAAATTATTATCAAAGAAATAACTATCTCTAAAGTAACGACAATCCAAAGATCAAAGTCACTCGAAATTTCCATTATAAGACTTTCAGTTGATGCTCCAGAGTCAAGCATTGATTTGACATTAAAAAATAGAAAAACTAAAGCCAGAAGTACTGTGGGAATAAAAGAGGTAAAAAGCATAAGCTTTATCGCAAATTTTGAATTTGTTTGATAATTTCTTATATTTTCATCCCCTTTTGAAG
>ERZ1034687.1120-NODE-1120-length-14954-cov-4.062823_pt1 | contig 14954 bp, 10 predicted proteins | sample MGYA00520704_ERZ1034687 | MGnify/ENA primary metagenome ERZ1034687 (study PRJEB33766, sample SAMN09781762) | gut metagenome | biome: gut microbiome | host: Homo sapiens | place: Madagascar | study: EMG produced TPA metagenomics assembly of the PRJNA485056 data...
GTTTTAGTAAATCTTAATACTTAGAATGACAATCCGTCTGCCCATCCCGGATTTTGAGTAAGATTATTGTTGAGCGAACGTTCGTTGATAGGAATAGGATATAGATAATCTCGTACTTCGTCGAACTTGGTTCTGTTGATGTTTTTATGATAGTCTAAGTATCCTTTGTCTTTATCGCTGAGTAAGATGTCGGTTCCTATCTTGTACACTAACACTCCAGTGCCGCCTGTTGGTTTTGCTTCGCCTTCGTTATAGAGAATGACGTCTGTTTTTCCGTTGCCAGAGAGGTCGTACGATCCGCTTCCGGGAAAATACATTCCGCGGATAGACTGATCAAGGCAGTATCCTGCTTTCCAACGTACCAAGTCGTTATAGCGGAATCCTTCTTGTGTAAGCTCGATGGCACGCTCACGGCGTATCTCCAGAATAACTCCCTTATTGGCGCCGCTTACATTGGTGAATCCTGTTTCTGCGTCCGACAGGTATCTGTCTGGGTTGGCGTTAGCCTTTGCCATGTTCAAGCCTGGCATTCCTACACGCTGACGAATTTTGTTTACCGATTTATCCAAGTCGTCTTGTGTCAGAGTTCCGAGTTCGGCTTTTGCTTCGGCATAATTCAATAATACTTCTGCGTATCTATATACAGGCAAGTCGCAAGTAGAGCGGTCGTTACGGTCTACGTTGCCGCCCGATGCTGTAGGCTCTTGCACAAACTTGATAGGCTGATATCCGGTAACGCTTACCGATAAGTCGGGAGCCAATATCTTAGTAGTACCTATTCTTGTATATCCCGGAGTACGGATGCTTTGTGCCAAGCGTGGGTCTCTGTCTTTAACCTCGTCGGTGAAAGTCATTGTTTGCCATCCTTCTTGGTCGGTAAATGCGGAGCCGTCTTTTTTAAGATACATGTTTACCATTTTTCTGGTAAGTCCAGGGCGACCTTGTGTAGGTACAATGGTATGTGCCGTGGCGTTGTGATAGATATTCAATCCGTAGTCGAACTTGATGGCGAAGATATACTCGTCGGGGTTTGCGTTTTCTTCGGCAAATAGAGTAAGATAATCGTTGTCGGGATGTCCGGTGGTATATAGTTTATATTCTCCTCTGTTCATCAGTGTCTCGGCAGCGTCGGCTGCTTGCTGCAGATAGTAAGTATATTCTCCGTCTACTTTTGTTTCGTGATATTTGCGGTAAGTACCTTCGTACAGGCAGAAACGCGATTTCAGTGCCAACGCCGCACCTTTTGTTACTCGGTACGGACTGCTCTTCTCATCAGCTTTAGCCGGAAGGTTCTCTATGGCGTAGTCTATATCTTCTATCATGTGAGTCATTACCAGTTGACGTGAGTCGCGTGCCTTATACAGTGCGTCATCGTCCGAACCCAATTCTACGTCGTACCAAGGCACATCGCCAAAGCGTTTTATCTTTTCAAAATAGAAGAACGCTCTGAAGAAACGTGCTACGGCATTGTATTTTATAGCGGCGTTAGCGTCACTGCACTGACTGGTATATGCCAGCAGGGTATTTATTTTTCGTAAGTCGCCCCACGACCATCCGCCTCCCGATGCCGGTACGATACGTTTGGTTCCGCCAAGCATTTCATCGGATAAGTTTTGTTGTACATACAAGTCGCTTTGGTTATCGTATGGCGATTTATCCAATAAGTTATTGTAGAAAGTATTGCTGAACATTTGCAAGTCTGTCTCGGTTTTGAAGTAATCCGATTGTGAAATCTGGCTTTTGGGCTGCAAGTCTAGCAGATTGTCACAACTTGACAGTACGGTGAGCATTGATATTGCTCCTATTATAATTCGTTTCATTGTTATTCTTTTTAGTTTTGATTAAAAAGTAATGTCTACACCGAATGTGCAGGTTTTCTGCCACGGATAATAAGCGTTGTTGTCTACACCGCTGCTACGATTGAATGCGGCTTCCGGGTCAACGTATTTGGTATGCTTTTTCAGAGGAGACCAGTAGCAGAGGTTTTCTCCTGAGAAGTAAACTCGTATCTGGTCTATGCCGATTTTTTTTGTCAGACTAACCGGTACGGTATATCCTACGGTGAGGTTCTTAAGGCGCATGTAGCGTATGTTCTGCAGGTATCGGTCGTTTACATAGCTCATAGGGCCAGAAGTGGCAGAGTATGCCATAGGACGTGTAAAGTACGCATCGGGATTATCTTCAGCCCAAACGTCTTTCAAGAAATCTTTCTGCAAATAAGTAAGGTATGGGTAAGAGTAAGGTCCCCAGAATCCCATAGCCTGTCCGGTAGGATACCAATAATGGTTTCCGGTGCCCTGGAAGAATACAGAAGCGTCGAATCCTAACCAACGTACGCTGGCGTTAATTCCGTATGAAAGGCTTGGCAGTGAATTGCCTAGTATCTTGCGGTCGCCCGGTTTGTCAACGGTATTGCTTCCGATGCCCAATATACCGTCATTGTCCAAGTCTACAAACTTCAAGTCGCCTGCTTGCCATCCGCCAGTGATTCTTTTGTTGATGTAGCTCAAATCGACTTTTTTAGCGTATTCTTGTGCTTCTTCAGTGCTTTGATATAATCCGTCGGTAACGAATCCCCATATCTCGCCTATGCGCATACCTTCGTAATACTTCTTGGCGAAAGTCTTGTCTTTGTTATCATACTTGGTGATATGGCTTTGATAGTCGCTGAGGTTGAATCCGAGGCTATATTCCAACGGGCTTCCGGCTACTGATATGCGGTCTCTCCATGTAAGCGACAGTTCATATCCTTTGGTTCTAAGGTCGGCGGTGTTCATCTGCGGAACGGTTGCTCCGTATACGGCAGGAAGTTCCACACCATCGGTCAACATGTTTTTGGTGTTACGTACATATACATCAGCAGTCAGGTTGAGGCGATTGTTGAGCATAGCCAAATCAAGACCACCATCCCATTGTTCCGCTGTTTCCCAAGTAAGGTTAGATGCTACCGGAGCACCCAGTGAAGAATATTTAGCCATCGCGCTACCTTCGTTGAACGAATAAGCACCGAAGTTACTGATAGAGATCAGACGCATATAAGTGTAGTACGAAGAAACGTTCTGGTTGCCCAAGCTACCGAATGATGCACGCAACTTCAAATTGTCTACAACCTTACGCAGCGGCTTGAAGAAGTCTTCTTCAGAAATACGCCATCCTATAGAACCCGATGGGAATAATCCCCAGCGGTTGCCTTTAGCGAAACGAGATGTACCATCGTAGCGTCCGCTCACTTCAAACAGGTATCTTCCTTTATAGTCGTAGTTTAATCGTCCGAAGAATCCCATCAAGGCATATTCGTTCTGTCCACCCGCTACTCCGGTAATAGTTTCGCCTTCCGAGTTCTGTCCTACCAAGTTAAGGTCGTCAAGAGTAGTAGACGAAAGATTCTGTCCGTATGCGCTTATGTTCTTTATTCTTAATGTTTCGTAGTTAAGACCGATAACGCCAGTAAGGTGGTGTGCCTGACCGAATGTATTTTCGTAGTTAGCGAATGCATTGGCGGAGTAATAATTTCGTGTATTAACCGATTCGTCCAATTGGTTTGCTCCGGCACCTGTAGCGTAAACTCCCATTTCGGCATCCGGATATTCACGGAAATAAATATTGTTAGAACGGCTGGTGTTTCTTGTTTGATACAATCTGTATGTAAAGTCGGCTGTAAGGCTCAGGCTCTTTATAGGAGTGATAACCAGTCGGGTAGTATTAGAGAAGTCGTTTGCACGATTTACGTTGCGGTGCGATCCTTCTCCTAATATAATGTGTCGTCCGTTTCCTACCTTATAGTTAAGATAAGGAGTACTGTAAAGCCATGATCCGTCAGGGTTCTTCATCGGGAAACAAGCCAACGCATGTCTTGAGCCGTAAGCTAATGTGTTTTGTACACTGCCGTCGCCCTGGAATGTATATTGAGAACCATAGAACGAGGTATTGTTGGTCAACTTAGCGTATTTGTTGATAGTGAAATCTATTTTAGAGCGCAGGTTATACTTGCGATAGATATCAGGATTCTCTTTCAATATACCTTTCTGATAATCGTAAGCTCCCGAAACCAAGTATTTTACGTCTTTGTTTCCACCGCTGAGCGAAATGTTATGCTGCTGTGTGGGATGGTTGTCTCTATACTGCATGTGCCACCAGTCGTAGTTCCCATAGTATACCCACTGCTTACGTCCGTTTCTTTCTTCTTCTACTACCCATGGGCGGTCTGGATTCTCAGTCTTATCGTTTACACGAGCAAGCAACTGCTGCATGTCGTGGTCTGTATAGTTTACGTACAGTGTACCCGAATCGGCTTTCCAGAACTTATTGATAGTGTAAACCGACCAATATCCGGTTGTTTCATAATCGGTAGAAGTTGTAGGTGCTTCCCATCCAAAACGTCCGCTATATCTAACTGTTGCTTTTCCTTTTTGTTCGTTACCCGATTTGGTAGTAACCAATATCACACCAAAGGCTGCTCGTGCACCGTATACTGCAGCTGCCGAAGCGTCTTTTATGACAGAAATAGACTCAACGTCGTTAGGGTTGATGCGGTTCAAGTCGCCTTCCGCTCCATCGATAAGAACTAGCGGACTGGCTCCGTTGATAGAAGTGGTACCACGCACGTTGATGCTTGGCGAACTGCCCGGCACACCCGACGAAGTGGTGATGTTAAGTCCGGCTACCGAACCTTGCAGCATATTAGTTAGTGAGTGCGAAGCTCTGTCTATAAGCGATTTGCTTTCTACGGTAGAGATGGCTCCGGTAAGATTTACTTTTTTTTGAGTACCATAACCTACCACAACTGTTTCGCCCAGCACTACGGCATCTTCGGCCATGTATACTTTGATATTATTCTGTGAAGGCGATACCTTTACATTCTGTGTTTGGTAGCCAATGTACGAGAATTCCAATACAATGCTTTGGTTGGATACCTGCAGGCTGAATGAACCATCGTCGGAAGTGATAGTTCCGTTTTGTGCATTGCTGGTCCTTACTGTTACTCCGACGAGCGGTTCTTTCTGTTCGTCGAATACTTTTCCGGATACGGTTCTGCTTTGCGCCGAAAGAGTGAATACACTCCCTACAATGAACGCAATCAGAATAATGAAAGTTTTAATACTCTTCATAAATCTCAGTTTGCTTTATAAGTGTCTATTGAAAATGCTTTAGGACGCTGCATGTTTTCTGTCCATGTATGTCCGAATTCGTCTTTTACGGTGATGGTTAAATCAGTATTGGCGTCACCGGCTTTCACTTTGAAGAAGTGAGGAGCCTTTTCGGTTATGAAGGCTGGAGTCGATTTAAGTTTTGCCGAGTTGAAGCGTTTAACAGAAAGTGCTGCTATGTGCAACGGGTCGTACGCCCATACTTCTTTCGGAGTAAGATTGTTTCCTTTCTCGTCGGTTACGGTTAGAGTCCAGCGTGGGTTCCAGTTCCATATATTTATAAGTACTTCGTTGTTAGAGTTTGCCGGATAAGCGTTTACATACTGCATGTATTTCTCTTTTACGGCATCAGGAACATTTGTAGGCATTGATGGAACATCGGCCATAGAGAAATGAACATTGTTAAGGTCGTAAGTGCGGTACTGGTAATCTTCGTTACGTCCGGTAGTCTTATATATATATTTGAAGTCTTTTCCGGCTATATCCCAGATGCCATATCCACCCGGTGCTCCGTCGAGGCTGATGTGTACGCCCGGAGTCAAGTAGCCCGACCACCACCAAGAAGCGCAGATGGCTGCGGTGTTATGTTCGTAGAACTCATGTCCGCCTGTTACGGCATGTTGAGGCAGTACATTATAGTTTCTGTGAGTATGACCGCTTACAAAGTGCACTTTATAGTCTTTCAGTATGCTGAACAACTGTGCGGTGTTAAGCTCGTCATGATCGAACGTAAATCCTTCTTTCTCTGAAGTAGCGAATACCGGAGCGTGCATCACTACAATCAGCGGAGTTTCTTTGTCAACGTAAGATAGGTCTTTAGCCAACCAATTGAGTTGCTCTGTAGAAATGCGAACTTCGTAGGCGCGCGAAGTGGTACCGTCGTATTTGCTGCAGTCTATATCGTCCATTACTACATAATGTACCTTGCCGATATTGAACGAATAATACAGCGGAGCTATGTTGGTTCTGAATTTAGAGCCGGCTTCGAAATCGGTAGTAGCCTTATAGTCGAAGTCGTGGTTTCCGATAGTATGGAATATCTGTATGCCTTTTACCTGACTGTTCATGGTGTTAAGGTATTCAGGAATAGAATATTTATTGTTGTACCAATACAAATCCCAGGTCATATCGCCTAAAGTAATGGCATACATCTTTTTGTTTGGGAAGCGATTTCTGTAGCTGTTGAAATCATCGGTGAAGTCCTTAAACTGATTATTGTCGTTAGTGCGGTTAGCCAAGTGCATATCGCCCAAGAAGAATACCTTATAGTCATCTTGACCCGACACCTTATTAAGACAGAAGTCGATGCGTTCTGCTGTATCTGTATTACTCTTGTCTTTAAATGATTTGTAGAACAACGGTAGAATGCCGTCGGATGCCACTTCGTAATTTGCTGGAATAGAGATGAAAACATATCCGTTTTTCTTCTTCGATTTCAACTGATAGATACCTTGCTCGTTGGTAGTGGTGGTTTCTTCGCCATCAGATACTACCACACCTTTAATACCACCTTCTTCCGATGATACGATACCGTATGCAGTGGTACCCTTATCGAGAGTGAAGTCGAGTTTATCTATAAGATTGATATAAATGCGTCCTTCAGATTTCTTGCGGTTGTTGCGCTTTATAGAAACATTGTAGTAACCGCTTTCGCAATCTTTTGGAATCTTTACGCTGAAATTATTAGTTTCTACCTTAACTAACGGACAAATGTATGATATACCATTGTCCGACTCTAAGATGAATGTGTCCGACTCTTTTAGCGATTGTCCTTCTGTTAGGCTGAAAGTGCAAATTCTTTCGCTCTTTGTAACTGTAGCTTGCTTTGGCAGGTCAATGCTTACATTGAATTCGTCTGCCGAGATTTCCGGACTGTTTTCATTGTTGCATGCAAACAATGGAAAGAATATGGCTATTACAAGCCATAATAAAAACTGTGTTGTTGTTCTCATATGAGTTAATAATTTGTCTTTTAAGACCATAATGGTCCTCTCTAAAATCTGGTGCAAAGAAATACAGAGCACTTTTCATCAATAATGCATGCGTATTACGTTTCTGTGAAGACTGATTATAGAACAAATTATATGGAAATTCTGAAATTCTTTAATGAAGTCGTCTTACTTCGACCGAAGTAAGCATGCGTATCGACCGATGTGAGCATGCGTAACGGTCGATGTGAACGTGCGTATCGTTCGAAGTAAGACACTTTCATTAAAGAATTAGTATATGAGTGCAATATTTTTCTTAAATACTTTGTTTTTGATATGATTTCACTTAAATTGCGTAACGCAAAACATTAACACATGAATACATTTAAATGCTTTTTATCGGCTTTATTGTTCTTGGTCCCTTCTGCAATGTCTGCTCATAAGACAGATCCTGCAAGAAATGTGATTCAACGTGCAATAGGTGAACAACACGTCAATGTCTCTCTGACAGTTAGAGGAGATAAAGGAAATAACTACTTTAGTTATAAAGTAAAGAACGGAAAACTACAGATTCAGGGCTCAGATAATGTAGCTCTGTGTAGGGGCTTCTATGATTATGTGAAGTCTAATCACATGGGAATCTTTTCATGGAGTGGTAATAATATTACTATTCCAACAGAATTGCAGGACCAGGGACTGAAAAAGAGAGTTTGTCCTTTTGAAAATCATTACTATTTCAATGTGGTAACGTATGGATATACCATGCCTTACTGGGATTGGAACAGATGGGAAAAGGAAATAGACTGGATGGCGCTGCATGGCGTAAATATGCCGCTGGCACTGGTTGCAAATGAAGCTATCTCGGCCAGAGTATGGAGTAAGTTAGGTCTGACTGATAAAGAAATTGGCGATTACTTTGCTGGTCCGGCTCATCTTCCTTGGATGCGTATGGGTAACATCAGCAACATAGACGGACCGCTGACTGATACATGGCACAATCAGCAAGTAGCTTTGCAGCATAAAATATTGAAACGTATGAAGGAACTGGGCATGAAGCCTATCTGCCCTGCTTTTGCCGGATTTGTTCCTAAGGCTATCAAACGTCTTTATCCGGAAGTTTCTTTCTCTGAAACTACTTGGGCAGGTGCTTTCCATAACTGGATGCTTTCACCAAAGGATGAGTTGTTCCATACCATCGGTAAAATGTTTATCGAGGAATGGGAGAAGGAATTCGGTAAGAATGATTATTATATAGCTGATAGCTTCAATGAAATGGATATTCCATTCCCTCCAAAGGATGATCCAAAGCGTTATTCACTCTTGGCTGATTATGGCGAACGTGTTTATAAGTCAATCAGAGATGGTAATAAAGATGCTGTATGGGTAATGCAGGGATGGATGTTTGGCTATATGCGTGATATCTGGGATTATAAGACACTGCAGGCGCTGGTAAGCAAGGTGCCAGATGATAAGATGTTGATTCTTGACTTGGCAGTAGATTATAACAAGCATTTCTGGCACTCGGAGGTCAACTGGGAATTCTATAAGGGTTTCTATAACAAGCCTTGGGTGTATAGCGTGATTCCGAATATGGGTGGTAAGTGTGGACTTACTGGTGTATTGGACTTCTATGCCAACGGGCACTGGGAAGCGCTCCGCTCTGCTAATAAAGGTAATCTTGTTGCTTTTGGTATGGCTCCAGAAGGTATTGAAAATAATGAAGTAATCTATGAATTGCTTTCAGATGCGGGTTGGGCTGATAAGGAAATAGACTTGCGTCAATGGTTGAAAGACTATTCTATCTGTCGTTACGGCAGTTATCCGGAAGAACTTCAGGCATTCTGGAACCACATGCTGGCTTCTGTGTATGGTACCTTTACTGACCATCCTCGTTACAACTGGCAGTTCCGTCCAAGTGCAACAAGCAGAGGATCTATCAATGCATGTGAATCGTTCTATCAGGGTATAGAGAAACTGATGAATGCGCCAGAAGCATTGAAGAAATCGGAATTATTCCAGTATGACCTGGCTCAGTGGACAGCTGCTTATGTAGGTGGTAAGTTGGAATTGCTTACTAAACACATAGAACGTGCTTATGAGGAAGAAAACTTCATGCTGGCTCACAGCTTGGAAACACAGTTTGAATCGCTGATGCTGCGTATGGATGCCCTCCTTTCACCGTTCCCAACTACTAATATGCAGGAATGGGTAGACAAGGCTAGAGCTTATGGTACTACTCAGCAGCAAGCTGATAAGTATGAAAGCAATGCTCGAAGAATTGTTACTATCTGGGGTCCTCCTATTGATGACTACTCAGCACGTATCTGGTCGGGTCTTATCCGTGACTATTATTTGCCAAGATGGAAGGCTTACTTTGCACAGAAGAAATCGGGCAAGAACTTTGATTTTGCTAAATGGGAAGCACAGTGGGTAGAAAAGACGCTGGGCTTCAGTAAGGTGGTTGCTCCTAAGGACATTGCTCAGGAAGCTATTCGTTTGATTCAGGATACTTACTTCATTCAGCCTGTTGGCGAGGCGGTTGCTCAATTAGGTAGCTGGACTAGGGCCGATGTGAAAACCAACTGGAAGGAAATGGAATGGAGTATTTCTAAATCTCAGTTGAACAACTTGAAGGGTATTCGTGTTCGTGCCAAGGGTGGTGATGTAACCATTGCATCTGTTAGCCTCTGGGCCGATGGTAAGAACGTAAAAGAGGTGAACGAAGAAAAAACTACTTCGCCTACTTGCTACTATGATTTTGTCTGTGACAAGAACATAGCAGGTAATAACACACTCGTACTGAAAATTAAATTCAAACAGTCTCAAGATAAAGCTTCTTCAGGCTCTCTTGAAGCAGTATATTGATACACATGAAACAATTCGTACATGATACTGAAGGCAGCTATTATTTGTAGCTGCTCATCAGGTTCGCAATTCCCTTTTACCATTGCTCCTGAACAATGGAAACTGGAAGATCTCAAAGTAAGCAAACTATAACAAGAACAATGCTTATGAAACGTCATCAACGGATCGCACCATTGTTTAATGATGAGTTTTGGGGTACGCGCATTGACGAAGTCAGGAAAAAGGAGGTGCATCGTGCATTACGACACACCTCCAATATAATATATAAGCTATAAGTAGCTTATTGTTTGCAAATAGTTGTGATAGTTATATTTTATTCCTCCTCCTCTTCAATATCAGCTATTTTCTTCAATGACAATTCATCGAACCAATAGTCCAGATTTGTGCGGTCGGGAGTAGTTTCCAATTAATGTCACATGTATATTGGTAATAAGCTATAGCTTTTTACACTTTGATATCAGTATTCCGTTTTATCATCTTTTTTCTTCCACATTCTGAATGCTTGCAGAGCTTCTTGACGCATAAGCGGCTCTGAAGGAAGTCTGCGTCTGATGGGGGGAAGAGCTAATTCATCGTAGATGAACGAGTCGTCGAAGCCGATGTCTTTGGCATCGTCTTTTGTGTTGGCGTAATATATTTTATCAAGGTGTGCCCAGTATATTGCTCCTAAGCACATGGGGCATGGCTCGCAAGATGTGTAGATGTCGTAGCCGCTAAGGTCGAATGTGCCCAGCTTGGTTGCCGCTTGGCGGATGGCGTTTACTTCAGCGTGTGCGGTGGGGTCGTTGTTTGATGTTACTCTGTTAACTCCCGTAGCCAATATGTTTCCTGCTTTGTCGGCAATGACTGCCCCAAACGGACCTCCGTTATTGTTGACGTTGTCTATGGATAGCTCTATGGCTTTCTGCATCAGTTCTTTTTGTGTCATAATATGTATAGATTGAGTGTTATTACTTGGTATCATCATGATGTGAATCGGGCTGATGAATTATTTTCAGGAATGTTTCTATGTCTTTCTGTATGAGTTTATACTGTGGCGATTCTTTATAATTCGTGTTTTTATGTATCACCTGTTCCACTCCCATCTGGCTACGCTGATAGGCGGTAAGCTCGTTCTGCAGTTGTGTCTTGTGCATGGCGAGTTGATAAATCTGCGCTTCGCGTTCACGGCGGAGGGTTGTGCATACAGGAATCAGCATTTTCATCACTACATTATCCATGATGTGATGTCCTTGTATATACATATAGGTGTTGTCGGGTGTTACTCCAAGTTTGGCGAATTCTTTTTTCATGCCCTCTATCTCGTCTAAGGCGTCGGCATGTCGATGCTCCAGTTCTTGCAACTTGCGACGCACTTTACGGCTCATTATGTTCAAGCTGTTTTCTGGATGATTAGTGCTAAATCGTTCCACTTTTACGAAAGAGCAGAAATCTAGCAGAGAGAACTCGCATAATATGTTTTTCCGGTAGAACCATACAGACCATATAAAAAGAGGATAAGCTATTTGCGAATACAGTTTCATGTATGCCGAAAAGTCTATCAAGGCATGGTCGTTAAGCGTAGCCATTACGCATACTTCGTGCAGACCTTCGGCGTAGCAGTGAAAGTTTTCTATGGCATACGCGTATGTCTGCATCACGTACGGACTCTCTATGATGTATCGCGAGGTGTGCGTGCGTCCTTGTAGCAGATAATCGTAATCGCTGTCTACACAAGCTATCATGTTTTCGCCCAACTTAGTTCCCAACTGATTCATCAGTACGGTTTTCTTGCCCTTGGCCAGAGAGCGTTTCGATGGAAGCATCACTTCGAAATATCGGGTGTCGTCTTCATATTCAGCCAATAGGGAACGCCAAAAAGAGATATCGTCATAACTTTCCACGTATGCCACAATTTTTCTTTTTGCATGTTTGGGCTTTAAGTTATTGACCGCCCCTATATAGAGTGAGGTCAGGTTTTCGGTCAGTCGTTTTCCCATGGCGATACATTTTTATATATATGTAGTAATGTCGCTCACTTCGGTCACCGCGTCTACCCATCCGTTCATGATTAGCGCGGGCGAGTGGGTGGTAAGAATTATCTGCACGTTAGGGTTTAGCTGGCGTATCAGTTCGATTAGGCGTTGCTGCCACTCTACGTGCAGCGATATTTCGGGCTCGTCCATAAAGAGAGTGTAGTGCTGATTGTCTTGTACCAATACTGTTAGCAATATCACCAGCATCTGCTTTTCGCCCGACGACAGTTGGTATGGAGTAAGCGTATCGCCGTCTTGGAAGAACAGTATTTCGTTGCTCTGGCGGTTTATCTTTTTGTTGGTCTCGCTGAATAGTTCATCTATCAAGTCCTGGAATTTAGTCTTGGCTTGCGATAAGGCAGTGGCTTGCAGATGTCCGTCGGGTGAGCCGCTTGTCAGGGCTTTTATGATGCGGTTGCCTATATTTACTTGATAGTCCAGATAACTGCGCTGCAGTTGATACAGCTGCCAGTCGAGTTCAGTCCTTACATTCTGGTTGCCTATTTTCTCAAGCAACGTAGAGCTGATAAGCGGACGGTCGAAGCTGCGTATCACGTTGAATTTTACAAAGGTAGCGTCTTCGGGATAGAACTCGAAATTCACTCCCGGTTTGATGCCGTTGGTCAGAGTACCGCCCACCAGTTTGTCGAGTGTACGTACCGAGTCGTTCAGAATAGTACTCTTGCCTATTCCGTTCACTCCGCTTAAGATATTCACGTCCGGACGAAGCGCCCATGAAATGTTCTTGCGTCCCCATAGACCTTTTATCTCAATGTTTTTAATGTAATCTGCCTGCTTTTTCATGATACAATGCTTTTTGTGTGCATAACAAAAATAAGGATTCTTGTAGAATAAATCAATTTTTATGTTTCTCATTTTTTAGAATCGCTACCTTTGTACCATAAAATGTAACGAAAAGAATAGTAGCAACGTGCAATGAAAGGGAATACTGACACTATAAAATCGCCTATACTTTATCTTCAGCATCAATATGAATTGTTGAAGATGGAGTACGATTACGAGAAAGAGCAATTCAAGCAGCAAACAGAAGTGATGGGCATAGGGCGCAAGATAAAGCGTGGCATGTGTTGGTATCCTGTCAGTTTGGGGCGTAGCTATTACAATGCGCTTAATCAGTTCGTGGTAGAGGTGGAGCGTCGCGAAGATAAGGACATAGAGCATCTATTTGAATACGGTCGTCCGGTGTGTTTCTTCACGGCTTTGCCCGGAGGCAAGTTGAGCTATCTTAATTTCGTGGCTACCGTGAACTATGTAGAAGACGACCGCATGGTGGTGATATTGCCCGGTCCAGAGGCTTTGGTGGCTTTGCAGAGCAGAGACGAGCTTGGCGTGCAATTGTATTTCGACGAGACCAGTTATCGACTGATGTTTGAGGCGATGAATCAGGTAATCAGTGCCAAGAACAATCGTTTGGCAGAGTTGCGCGATATATTTCATGGCACTCAGCCTTCGTCTACTTTCTCCTTTCAGCCCGTCCGTTTTCCGTGGCTCAACGCTACGCAAGACGCTGCGGTAAATAAAGTGCTTCATGCTAAAGACGTGGCGATAGTACACGGTCCTCCAGGAACAGGAAAGACTACTACTATGGTTGAGGCTATTTATGAAACGCTACATCGCGAAAATCAGGTACTGGTGTGTGCGCAGAGTAATATGGCGGTCGATTGGATTAGTGAAAAACTGGTAGACCGTGGCGTAAGCGTATTACGTATCGGAAATCCTAGTAGGGTAAACGATAAGATGCTTTCTTTTACTTACGAACGGCGCTTCGAGTCGCATCCCGATTACACGCAACTGTGGGGAATACGTAAGGCGATAAGAGACCTTTATGCACAGATGCGCAAGCGGTCCGACCGTGAGGCAGTGCGTACCAAGATAAACTCGTTGAAAGACAGAGCTAATGAACTGGAGATACGAATAAATGCCGATTTGTTTTCCGAAGCCAGAGTGATAGCCTGCACCTTGGTGAGCAGCGCCAATCGCTTGCTGATGGGGCAGAAGTTCGGCACAGTGTTTATAGATGAGGCTGCTCAGGCATTAGAACCGGCGTGCTGGATAGCCATACGTAAGGCCGACCGTGTGATATTGGCAGGCGACCATTGCCAGCTTCCGCCTACGGTGAAGTGTCCGCAGTCGGTGCGTGGCGGCTTGGGGCATACGCTTATGCAGAGCATCGTGAAGAATAAGCCCGAAACGGTATCGCTACTTACATTGCAGTATCGCATGAACGATGAAATAATGCGTTTCTCTTCCGATTGGTTCTACGATGGCCGACTTCAGGCGGCTCCCGAAGTGAAATACCGTGGTATCTTAGATTACGATACTGCCATTGAGTGGGTAAACACAGAAGGTATGGACTGCAACGAAGAGTTTGTAGGCGAGAGCTACGGACGCATCAACAAGGCAGAAGCCGAATTGTCGGTAGGCAAGCTGAAAGATTACATTCAGAAGATAGGTAAGGAGCGTTTCCTTGACGAGCGTATAGACATCGGACTTATTTCTCCTTATAAGGCACAGGTGCAGTATCTGCGTGGCCTGATACGGCGCGACGCATTTTTCAAACCTTATCGTCAAGCCATAACCGTAAATACGGTCGATGGATTTCAAGGGCAGGAGCGAGACGTCATCATTATCAGTCTGGTGCGTGCCAACGAAGAAGGAAACATCGGCTTCCTTAACGACCTGCGACGAATGAACGTAGCCATGACTCGTGCCCGTATGAAGCTTGTCATCATGGGAGATGCTTCAACGCTTACCAAGCACGCTTTCTATCGTAAATTGTTTGATTATATAACTGAGTTGAACGGATAAAAAATTTTGCCGTATGAAATAGGGTTGTTTCATGCGGCAATTTTTTTGCTTCTAGGCTTTGATATTAGAGCAAAACATTAGTGAATGGATGATTTTGTTGTTTTGATAAACGTAATTTTAGTTTTTGATGCAAATAATGGCCTTGTGAAAGGTGTTTGCTATTAAAATGC
>ERZ1034687.1126-NODE-1126-length-14933-cov-22.906237_pt1 | contig 14933 bp, 14 predicted proteins | sample MGYA00520704_ERZ1034687 | MGnify/ENA primary metagenome ERZ1034687 (study PRJEB33766, sample SAMN09781762) | gut metagenome | biome: gut microbiome | host: Homo sapiens | place: Madagascar | study: EMG produced TPA metagenomics assembly of the PRJNA485056 data...
TTTCTTTAGGAATAAATGTTGTTTCTGAAGATGGTGATATGGAATTATATCCCATTTCATTTAAACACATTACATCTTTTAAACTTTTAGTGATAATAAGCAAATTTCCAAATTCTTGTAATTGCTCTAATCCTTGTATATGTTCTACATTTGTATTAGATCGCCATTTAAAACATTTAGGCGCATATGGTCTATATATTTTAAATCTATCATATATTTTATATGCATACATAGGATTATCTTCTTTGTATATAGCTCTTACAGTATTATTACATAGAAAATACTTTATACTAAATACATTATACTTTTTTAAAGTATTAGTAGATATATGAAACTGTTTCCAAAAATCAATGTCTGTTTTTGTAAATGGTTGTCTTACTATACCTATTAAAACTTGTTTAGAAGTTGTATTATTAGCATATACTCTTTTTGCATTGTCATAATTCGGATTTACTTTTCTTATAATACGTAACAATTCTTTTTCAAGTTGTTCTCTTGTAGTAATATCGTTTATTAATTTTATAAACTTTACAACATTACCACCTTCTCCGTTACCGTGGTCCTTAAAGAATAGATTTCCACCATTACCTTTAAATATAACAAACGATGGATTTTTATCATCTGTTCTTAACGGACTATTAATAAGTTTTCCAACTTTAAATTGTCCTACATAATAGGAATATATATCATAATCAGTTAATTTATCAAGTATGTCTTTAATGCTTATTGTAATTGCATTTTTAGTACTATACATGACTTATAAGTTCTTAGTTAGTAATGTACCGAAACCGGGAGTCGAACCCGGACGATCATTTCTGATCAATTGATTTTAAGTCAATTATGTCTACCTATTTCATCATTTCGGCATAAATACTGCGTGTTTCACAACAGGCAGTATAATAAGAAAATAAAATAACAAATTAAAAATAACACGTTGAAGTACAAGGATTCGAACCTTGTCTGACAGAACCAAAATCTGTAGTGCTACCATTACACCATACTTCAATTTCGTGGTATTTCTACCACGCCAGCAATATCAAACCTCGTATCTGCTGGAAATACTCTTAAACTACGCCTAAGAAGAGGACTAGACTTACATTATATATAAAGCCTCTGAGTTACGTTGTAGTCACGTCTGCAGCCGCACTACTTTATCGGTGTCTCGAATAGGAATCGAACCTATATTATAAGATTGGTGTTTTCGTTAAACTATCCTCCTTTTCAGAAGTGTAAGGGACGAACCTTATATTTCCAATATTATCGAGACAAATACTATTTGTGTGTCAAGCATAGTTACTTGTTACTACTTTAATAAGCCACACTATCGGATAATGTACGTTTTGTAAGCCGATTCTGATGTTAGTTTCCTTGAAGTTAAATCACAAACCCAAAATAAATAACCGCGGATTTCACAACCGCACGTCTACCTTTATAGACGATATTTATATACACCACTGTGTATTTTTCGATTTAACATATTTATTATAACATCGTTATCAGGAGAGGAATCGAACCTCTCTACAACCATTCTGATACCCGGAATTAACCGAATTCAACTCCACCAGGTCTTTTAGAATGGGAGACCACCCATGTTATCCTCAGTAACCGGAGCACCAGCATTAGCTGCTGGGAGCGGATCTACAGGCTTTTCTACATCAGCTTGTATAGGGCGTTCAAGCAAATCTCGCTTGAATAACTTAATCTGAGAATCTTTAACATCCATAGGTTCTACATATGTACCGTTTTTTGATACCTGTATATAACCCTTTTTATCGTAAATAACTTTAAGTCTAAGTTTTTTCTTTGTAGCTATAAAGGGCGTGAGAGTTGTTTTTACCCAATTAATCATATCTACAAAAGTATTTAATTCTACATCAGGTGTTTCTGTATAGCAATTAATAAGCTGTATAATTCGTCCAAACTGTATATTATTACGGTTTTGAAGGTCTTCATCCGTAGTAATCCACATATTCTTTTCATTCTTCCATTCTGTAAACTCTGCAGTTTGTTCTGCTTCATTTTCAAAAACTACTCGAAGAAAATCTTTTCCGTTTGTACTCTTTTCTATATTTACTTCCTTAAGCATTACATTATCATTAATGCCTACGGGCATATAATTACTACTGAATTCTTCGTTATTTACTATCGCTGTTTTAGTATTGTACATAATCTTTATTATTTGTATATTTTTTCCCAATATGTTGTAATACTACCGTCTTCATTTCCAGTAGCAATTACTATATCTTTATTAGCTAAATGTTTTGCACGAGCTTCCATGATAGTATCATCTACTCCGCCTACAAAAGAGATATGTGTTTCATTACCCTTTCTGTATACGTATCCTACGGCATCTGCTAAACCACATAAGATTTTACCAAGTTTTCCAACTAAGTCTATTTCTTTAGCAGTTACTTCAGAACCGTCTTTTTCAATAATACTATCTTTAACATGACCGATAAGAATAAACTCATCACATAAGTCTTTGAACATATCAATCACTTTCTTTACTGCATCACGCAAATACTTATAGCCAGCTCCTCGTGGAAGCGTTGTAACGTCTGTTCCTGTCCATTTTTTTCCAAGCTCGGTTTGTCTATACAAAGTTCCAGCGTAACCTAAACATATATCCTCTAAACGTGTAGCGTTATCAATCGTTATATGTTTATAAAAATTATGCCCTACTTCTGCATTCTTAGCTCTAATGGCTTGTGCAGCTTCTCCTAAATCGTTAATAGTACGACATTGTATTGCCATAGCATCTACGAATGTAGAACCGCCTTCAAGGTCTATAATTAGATTGTTATCTAATTGTGCTACAGCTGATGTCTTACCTGATTTAGGTAATCCATAAATTATTAAATATGATGGATTCTCTGAAACTGCAGGAATCTTTTTAGTAGGTAAAATTAATGGCATGGTTCTAAGACTCTTTTATATTATATGTTAATATTAATCTTCAAATTATTTGCGTTGGTATAAATGTCGATAATAATCTTCTTTGTTGAAGTATCAAGATTACGAATGAAGTAATCTGAATCGAAGTCTTCATACTTAAACAGATCAAAACCAATCTGAATCTCATCATCGTAGAAGATAATAGGGGTACCATTCATAAGATAATAAGTCTTACCAATCACAAACTTAAGCTTATTATTCGGCTTATAATTAGCCAAGAACTTAGCAGCCTTAATAAACTCAGAGGTATCGTCCTTCAGTTGACTGCTATTAATAACACAAGTCTTCGGTGTTGTAAAAAGATAATCATTCTTCTTAATTACATCAGAAATGATAATATCATTAATAATCTTAGAATAATCGTTAGTGAGAAAACTATTTGCATTATTCAGTTCACTTGCGTTAAAATTGTATGTTTTCATATTTCAGCCTTATTTTATTGTTTATAATAAACGCAATTATACTTCTACTAAATTATTAAACATAAGTTCGTTCTCGAATTCAAGTATACAAGGTTTACCTGCATCTCTGTTTTTCAACATGTGTATGTACACCTTATTGTTTGTAGGTAAATGATTAGGTCCGTACTCTTGTATGTTTAATATTTCAGGTCGATGTATTACAAGTACATAATCACTTGCTTGAAATATTGCGTCTGATGATGATAAATCACTTCGCATAGGATAATGCGAAAGTGGGTTATTTATCCTTTCAGGAGACTCTATGTTTCTATTCATCTGCGCTAATTGTATTATAGAAGTCATAGGTAACTTTTTAACTTGTATAAATACTCGTTCAAGTTCACTAATTGTGTCTATAACACTACCTATTTGTTTAGTTAATAACGCATGATCATAGATTATGATAAAGTGCTTATGTTTGCCTTTAACATATTTATCATAAAAGGTTCTTATAATAGTATCTACTTGCGTAGGAGTACCTGGTGTATCTACAAAATATACCGGATATTCCTTTAGCTGATTAGAAACACTGATAACTTTTCTGAAGGTATTGTCATCAAGGTCCGTTTCCGAACTATACAAATCAGAAGTTGTTCTCCTAAGCTTATTGGATAACGTTCTTCCTATTTGCCTAAATCCAACCATTTCTAATGAAAAGGTTAATACTATTATATCCTCATCAGGGTTTAAATCAATTATATCTGTTTGTATTAAATTAGCCATTGAGCTTTTACCAGATCCCGAAATGCCAGCGATAGTATATACAGTATTTGGTTCAATTCCACCCATACATTGCTTATTGAACTTTTTCCATCGCGTTTTAAGTGATGTAATATTATGTTCTCTTCTTCCAGCAATATAGTTTATAGCTTCTTGAGCCACAACAGATATTGGTCTAATTAAATTACAACAATTCTGTTCCATAACTGTTTACATTTTCTGTGTTTTGTACATCTTGCATTTCTTCCTCAGTTTCCTCCCATTGATGATCTATTAACCATCGCCACATTGTTTTCATAAAACAAAGCTTTCCGCTCTTCATCTTTTTACTGATTTCAAACTCTAAACACTTTATTAAATGTTCTTTCATAGCTATACTTTTACCAGTTGTAGTATCAAAGAAGTGGCGACATTTGTTTATGTTGGCTCTAAGATAACTCTTAGAACCATCTGGTCGTAAAACATACGATGGGTACATCTCGTAAAACAGATCGAAATAGTCTTTAACGGGTGCTATTTTTTGTTTAAGCAAATCTGTTTCTTGATATGTCTTTGTATTATCGTTCTCTATCACGGTAATAAGTCCCTGAGAAACTAAGTATGATATATCGTCGTCATTTATAAGGCTGACAATCTTATGAACGTCTTGATTAGGAATTTGATTCTTATTCAATACCATACTTAGGAATACTAATTGATTTAAATTTATATTTGGTGCTACATTTAGTAGCTTTGTTTCTACTTCAATAATCATCTCTTATACTCTTTGGTTAACAAGCTGGTCACTAAAATAATTCCAATTGTTGATAGACAAAATCAGCTATAATTTTATTAGCTTCACTAATATAATATCTATAGTTTACATGTCTACTTTCAATTGGCTTTTGATCAAACTTATTTAAAATAGTTACTCCAGATTTTACTAACATGTTATTTATTTGACCTTCTGGATTTATTTTAAATAAGTAATAATCATTCGTCGAAGCGTAAAATCTGTTTATTCGTTGAACAGGAGTATCTCCATGTACAACTTTAAACTTTTTATCAACTCGCTGATACATTAAAAAATCTTCAATGTTTTTTGCACTTTTTATATAATCAGTAGTTGATTGTCCAGTTAAGAAATAATTTATTACAGCTTTTGGAATAATAGCTGGTGCTAAACCTTTACCCAATCTTGGTTCTGTAATAAACATTCCTTTCTTTTCTATCAGTTTAGGATCTTTAGATTGTGAATATCCTTTTTCGACACCAATATAGTCATTTATAGCGTACTGATAAAACGCCTCATAGTCATCGGACTCGAATACAAGTTGTGTTAATTGCTCAACATCATGAATGGCTTCCTGCACCATACTTCGTTGTGTCTTTTTAGCAATATACATGACACCATCAGTATTAACCTGCACAATCTTACAGTTTAATTCTAACAAACGATCCACTAACATTAATAGTATTAATTGTCCGTTAATACGTATCTTAAAGACACTAAATGGATCGTACATCCAACTTGTTTCTTGCTGCATTTTCCCGGTAACAGAATTTAAAGTTAACTTTAGAGCTAAGTTCTTTAATTTCTGTCCACTATGTTTCGCTTCTATTCGCTCATTATATATTTGCGAATATACTTTCCAAAATTCTTCTCCTAAATGACGAGGAATCCATTTATATTTTATTATGAACGATGGATACATTGATGCGACATCACTGTGTCCTATGTATTCGTCTTCATTAGGAACGAAAATCTTTGGTGTATGTAAAGAATGTATTCCTCCTACACCAACAGAATAGCGTACATTTGAGAGAACAAACTTCTTCTCATAGCCTTTGCGTTCTTTAGAATATACTACTTGGCTCTGCATATCCTTAAGAACGTCTTGTAATATTGGATTTTTATATTGTACAAATGGTAATATGACATCTTTTAATGGAATATAATCCATTGGTGAACGTAATGTTTTAACATATTGTTCTCCAAGGTTAGTTTGCTCACAGTATTTTTTGAGCAAAAGCGTCTCTCCGAATTTAACACTATCCATAGAAAGAGCATCTATACCGTATTCTTGTTCAATAAATAGACGTAGTTGTACATCATCCTTAAGTCGATTTAACAATTCTGTTGTGGATTCTACATCATTTACGTTGTATGCTATCATATTATCGATATCTTTATCTGTTAAAATATCGTTGAAATCTCCAGAATATTCTTCAACATTCTTATAGTTCATAGTTACTTGCATTTCTTTAAGACCTACACGTAATTTAGAACTAAATAGCATTGTTAGTAAGTCCATTGAGTAGAAATATTTAGCATATTTCCATCGCTTAAACTTACTTGTATCACCTTCTTCTGATGTAATTATTGTTTGTGAAAGATTAAATAAAGACTTACATACATCTATATATGATAAACTATCTAATTTATAATAATAATCTATTATATAATTTAATACTACATCATCATAATGTTTGTTATTATATCCACAAAACATCTTATCGATATTCTTATAAAAGAAAAAATCAACTAACTCTGTTAATTGATTTCTACGATTTGATATTTCAAAATAATATAACTTGTTTGTCTCTGTATCTTTACACACACAATGAAATACATTAGGGAAGATTTCAATATCGTATACTATTACGATAGAATTATGTATTATCATGACTCAATAGGTTCTTAGATTAATAAGTGACAATGGTGAGAATCGAACTCACAGTAAGACTTTATCAGTTACGATGTAATCTTACCCCAAACACATCCTAAGACATGCATCATTGTCTGTAGCTACTATGCAGCTTTAGGTAATACTATTCTACCTATTTTATTAGCATTATCTACTAATATGCAACATACTAAACTACTATTCTTTTTCTTATAAGAGTCTACTTTCTTTTGTACACTCTTATAGAATTTGCTGTTACTTGTGGGAATTTCATTTATGGTTTTATTATACATAGATAGGACTTTATTTCTTTTTATTCGTCCTATTTGTTTTTCTATATATTTACCTTCAATTGTTTTATATCTTCCCATCAATGTTAATTTGTCATACACTGAAGCTACGAAACTTCGTATACGTTCAAGCTCTTTATCTCTTGCTTCTTGCCAAGGTTTTAAGAATTCTTGTTCAAACATATCTTTTTGAATTCCATCTAACTTAATTGGACAAGGGTTTTTCTTTAACCACTTATTCATTTTATGGTTTGTATAAGCTTTCATATAAGCTGCACTTGTTTTAACGTATGGTTTGAATTCTGTGGATGCGTATCTCTTATTAATTTTTTTCATCCAAGCATTGTGCTTATTACTATTTTTCATTTGCACACTTATATTAATCATATTTCCCATTACGCTGCCTCTTTACTTTTAGGTTGATTATAGATTTTTCGTCTTAAACTTGTAGACAACGGTTTCTTTATAGAAACACGTTTTATCCTACTCTTAAAACGTTCTATTTTAAGCGCTTTTCTTTTCGTTTTAGCAGCTTTTCTTACTTCAACTGTATTGTTAGTCGGCTTCTTAGTTTTATGAGCTTCTACGGGCTTATTTTGAGCTTTTGCACGATATGGTTGTATCTTTACTTGACTCGGCATTATACCACGAATCTTTTCAAGAATTTCATTTGATGCATCTTTTATCCAGAAATAATCATCACTGATTAAGGTATAATTTATCTTTTCATTTGTCAACATTTCTTTTATCATTTCCTTATCTGGTTTAGGGAATGTTGCCAATATATCATACCTTTTTGTTTCAGCAATAGACTTCTTCAAATCTTCTATAGCTACTTTTAGTTCTTCAGGAGTTTTTTTTCCTCGACTGTATTGTCGTTTCAAAGCAGCTATTCTACGATTTTCATATATCTTTTTGCGTTCTTCACTTACTGCTTTTTGTGCTTTTGCTATCTTTATTTTGTCTTCTTCAGATGGAGCATTTTTCTTTACTCCTCCCATTGATTTTAACACTTTAGACATTTCTTTTTTAGAGACAATGCCTTTTTCAAAAGATTTACGAGACTTTTTACGTTCTATTCGTTCTTCTTTTACTTTTTGTGTAAAAACACTCTTTTTCTTGGTTTTATTGGAAACACTTTTTCGTGAAGATATTTTGATTTTACTATTCTTTTTCATATTGATTATGATTTAATGTATTAAACATGTTAGTTGATTGTGATTCTTTTAAGCCTCGAACTTATTCACCTATGGTGCGGCCCTTTACCTAAGAATCTTTATTTATTTAATTATGCAGCTACATCTGCTTCAAACATATCTGCCATATCATCTGTAAGATTTATGGTAGTATTTGTATTGAACTTTTCAAGCGCTGCATCATATTTATTTGCTTTAAGCTGCAAATTCTTAATGAGTTGAGCAATCTTTGCGGAAGAGAAAGACTCCTTCTTACCAGTACCCTTAAGACCCTTTTGAGACTTCTCAACCGGATTAATTGTAGGAATCATTTTAAGCTGAGCAATAGCTTCTTTTGCCTCACATGCTGCAAATATATTATAGTTATTACTCTTCTTAAACTCTTTAAGATTAAACTCTATACCCATATTAAGGTACATGAGCATACCTTTAATATAAATTCGCTTTTCAGCCATTTGTGTGATTTCATTATACAAAGCTTTCAGATCATAACCCGATCCTACTTTAGCCTTAATCGCTTTATTAGACATAACGTTTTCGTTACGAATAGTTCGCCAATACTTCGTAATCTTATCACACAAAGATTTACGAATATTAATTATATTACCTGAATTCAATTTTATTGATTTTGTTTCACTCATAAACATATTGATTTAAATTAAACTTCTATTCAATTTTGAATTCGAGTAATCATTTACCTGTGCTTATTATAATAATTAAATTATAATAAACGTAATCGATTGTTCTAAGAACATACTATCCCGAAGGTGTATATTCAAAATTGTCTCCAATTTTTTGTCGAACAACCGATCACAGATGCTTATGATAAAGAGTCTATATTGAATATAATATAACCTTTATTATAATAAAACAATAATATTTTAACAGCGTAGCATAAATATCCGAAGATAATATACTACAAAATCCCTCGAGATTAAAATTGTTTAATATTATTACTTTATCATAACTCCAGTTACTCCATATTCAATATCTACAAACTTATCACCGGCACTATCTTTAAAAGGAATTACCTTACTTTTCACACCGTTTACGTTGATTACAATGCTGTCAGGAACTTGTATGCGAGTTGCACGAGCTATCTTCGGTTCTGACTTCACCGAGCCTCCCTCGAGAGGCGAATCACCCTTGTTATTACATACATGCTCATAACAATCTACTAATCGTTTGATTAGAGTATCATATTCTCCTTCACGTTGTGAAAGTTTAGCAATTTCAGTACTTAGTCCATTTTCAAGAGCTACACCATTAACTCCTGTTGAGAGATTAACAAGTGCATCCCATACCTTCAATGCGAAATCATTAAAAGGTATTTTATTTTGACAAGATAATAGCTGATTCCACCATATATAACTTGTCTTACCTAAAACAATAGTTCCGTTTTCACGGATTGTAATAGATTTATATTTTGTTTTATCTTCAGTGTTATCGAATACCTTGTCAGAGATTCGAGAATCACTCAATAGATATTTCATAAGAGCGATCGAACCTTGGGACAAAAGTCTTTTAGACATGGTATTTAGTCGTTATGGATGTTTACTTCTACCTTCGGTGCTTCTCCTGTAGGAGGTATAGACACTGAGATCTGCTGAATATAATCAGAAGACTTCTTATTATTATCAGCAATTGTAGAGATAATACCCTGCTCCATCTTATTGATGGACTCCTTCAGTTCACGAAGATACACAAGCTCCTTATTGTTGAGCTCGTTAAGAAAAGCACAAAGCTTCTTGGGATCACTAAATACCTTAGTACTTGTACCCTTAAGTGCCTCCTTTACTGCTTCTTGTGTTACGATGCCGTAAGACACCATATCATTTGTAATCGGAAGCTTTACATCTGCGTCTCCATCGTCATGTGGATTAATACACAGAACAGCATCGCCACTAATATCCTTAGATACACAAAGACCTACGATATCTTTAGCCTTAATGAGATAACGACGAGGAGAACGGTTAAGAATCAACCGTTGATTGTTCTCCATCTGGATCTTACTCTTCTCTGCCTCAAAATTAGGCCAAGAATCACGAACGTCTACCTGAAAAAACTGCTTACCAAGATTACTACCCATGATAGAAAGTGGGGTACGATTGTTAGACACTGTTGTCTGAATGTTTATTTCCATAATATATCCTTTTTGATATCGTTTTTGATTAAACCAACGATATATTGTTATTACTAATGTTTATTAAAAAATATTGCACTGCTTCGGAGAGTCGCTTAGGTGCTTTGTCAAAACTCTTTACACAGTTGGTGTTCAAATGGGAACCACGCTTTCAAAACAAATAGTCATACATTTATATTCCTTTAAGTGAAGCTCAATCTGTATAACGGGAATTCTACGATAGAATTAGCTTTGCCCATAATTGTTTTATCTTCTAAAGCTTTGAATGCTGCTGTAGAGAATTCAATCTCTTGTTTATATGTTTATATTTATTTGCCTTAAATATTATGTGAATACGTTCATCTCTTACTAAATCCACATTTGAAATGACACTGATTGTTAGACAATCGACAAAATTTCCTTTCGGACTAATGCGCAATATGTGTCTTAACCCACGAAAATTTTGAAATATTTTTGTTAACTTCCCTATAAAATTTACAAAAAGATTTCATTTTGTAACTGTAGCCGTTACCGCGCATCCTTGTTTTAACGTCTTAGGATGTCCTGTCGACGTTTCCTATACTTACTACGTGCGTGTGTAGCTTTTTACGTGAGGAGTACGTTTCATTATCGAACAGTCTTAACCTTCAGAGGGTATATGACTCTACGGCGGTTATTCGATGGAAAACCTTACTAAAAACCATTTGTCTTGGACGAGCAGACTCACTCTTTGTTTATAGTGCACGAATATTGAGATTTTAACTCATACGCTTTCACTTGTCACCCACTTTAATTTGCTTCTTACACACCTATAGACAGTAGGTAGTAAGAGGTGTTTCCGATACACCACCTGCATACGCATTTCGCACTGCGTTTCATGACTCATTAAAGCTGCCCATCGCTTCTACGTATTAGGTCTACCATTAGTTTTACGCATAGATTTGCAGTCTATACTTTACACTGGTTACCATAACGGTTGGCACTCGAACTTTCCAATAGTTACTTCTTATTTACAACATAAGTCTTTTCACACATGGAGGACATCGATTTTTGTTAATAAATGTTTATTCTAAGTTTTATCGCAATCATTATTTCATACAAAACATATAAATCAAAAATGTATATGCAGTCTAAGTGTAACGGATTCTATCCCACAGGGACTTAGATATATATTATACATAGTTGAAGTTTTGAATTATTTTAGATTTTGAAATGAAAGTTATATAGCTCATATTACTGGAGTGTAATATTTATTCAAACTTACATAATGTAACTGATTTCATCCAGTTGAAGATTTTTTGACTGTAACGTAGTCACCGGAATTGTGCATGGCATTACCATACTACTGATATATATAATTTCGCTTACCAAATTATGTTATATCTACATTAGACTTTGTTCGCGGTCTTGTGTCGCGCATGAAAATCAAACTTACAACTGAATGATTTTCAACTAAGGGTCTGCCCCACCCTCCTGGTAGTTTCTCTTTTATATTCCGATAAACTACAAAAGCCTGTCGGTCGTATTTCATTGTATATTCAGTCGTTTTACCCCATCACTGGCTCCCCTTCAACGGAGATGTGCCGAATCTAACGGCAAGGTCTTACATAGACAGCATATTTACGATACACTTTGTGAGTATTATCCTCACAATATGGTTATACTCCATACATTTTTTCATACCTTCATACCAGAGTTGGAATCTGGGAACACTATACTACAGCTTATTGTCGATACTTCACACTTATTTTGGATCTACTTCTCGTCGTACACCGATATCATTGCAGAATACACCATACCATGTATGTATTCTCCCACAGTGTAAGTTTTTCGTAAATGTGTTTCAGCTCGTGTAACGTTTGTACATTCTTAGTATCATTGAATGTAATTCCGATACGTTATCATTTTGCTCTTCTTTGAGACTTATGCGTATTTATGAATAATCCATCACCAGACGGTTCTCATGGTTCAAAGGAGTTGATACACGCTCTCTCCTCTTACATATTACTTTTCACATAATATGCATTTCATCCTACCTTTTGGGTATCTCACTTTTTGAGAAAGCTAACATATTCTCGGATCAAGTAAATTTTCGTACATAGGCTAATGAGACCTACTATATGTACTTACCTGTAATACATACTCACCTACAATCTTATTGTAATGAGTATATAATGCTAATTAACATCTACAGAGGAAATGACTTTATTTAAATCTAACGTACCAACCTTATGTACTTTGTATAAAGTTGTTGAGTCACAATTAACGGTGTCTTCCTTGTTATCCGTACGCGTTGCTATATAAAGAACTGGGACGTGGACTGTCTTCGTCTTTACCTTGTGAGGTGCGCTAACCTTTACAAGCTTGGTCTTTTCTACATAGACTGTATCTGTTTTGACCGAAACAGTACTGTCTTTATTTTGTGCCGTTTGATTTAATTGCAAATCCAAAGGCAATGACATTTTAGACATATCGATAGTAGGTAGTGTCGCTGCCTGTACCGATGATGTTGTCAAATCACTCTTACTTGTCATAGTGGCTAAACATACACCAGATAGTGCAAAAGCCATACAACATATAATTGTCGTTAATCTTCTCATTACTTTGATAGTTTATTCGATTGTAAACTTAGTGTTTTTAAACCATTCTTTTATCCGCCAAACAAAAACTGAGAATTTATCTTTGAATGGCGCAATTAGTTTTTTGACTGTTCCCCTTCCTCTTCCTTTTTCGGTGAATAAGTAAGGTTAGCTTCCTTGTATCGAATATCCTGAGAAAGCGGATCGCGGAACAAATTGACGATGATACCTGCACGCTGCTGAATATCCTTGAGCAATTCGTCCTTATCCTCACGTTCATCAAGCGTGTTTCCATCAATACTGTAGAATGTACCGGAAATGTACTTAACGATAGTCTTAGCAGTAGCATCCTTCTCATTGAACTTCTCAACAAGTGTATCTACTACATCCATATCTGGATTAAGAACTGCGTTTTCTATTGTATTGCAATATTCAACGTTCTTAAGGATTGGTTCGACATAATTGTCATATGCCTTTTTGTCCTTCTTAAACGTCTTTTCAGCTTCCTTGATACTGTTTTCGTACTTTTTACGATATGGATCAACGCTCCACTTGATAAGCACCTTAATAGTTGCTGCAAGAGTATCGTCAGAAAGTACTTCACCAGTTGTTTTGTTCTTAGATGCATTACGCAGCAGACAGTAAGCAGAGATAGGATTCTTTGTATCTGCTACAGTCTTATAGATGTAATGAGCAAGACCAAGTGATGTGAACGGACATTCGCCTACCAAAACACGAATTTCGTCTAACAGATTATAAGTGGTCTTATTCTTGATTGTCTCAAGTAAAGACTTCTTCTTCTCTTCGTCAGTACACTTGTTTGCACAGATCAACTGATAAGAACGAAGGAATTCTATTGCTCGAGCCATTCGACCTGCTGGACGTGGTTCTGTTTTAGCGTCAGAAAGAATGAATACAAGACTAGCCATAAGCTGATCATTGTTAGTAATCTTACTTGGATCCGTTTCCGGTTTACTATCAATAATCTTCTTTTCCTTCTTTGCTGCCTTTTCTGCTTCCTTAGAGATAGTTACTGCATTTGATGTAATCAAAGCAGTTCCATCTGCATCTGGAGCAGGCAAAAGCTTAGGATTAATACTTACTCCAACAAGCGGAGCAAGTTCAATAACAGCTTGTCGCTGAGATACGTTCATTCGAGCTGCAAAATCAGACTTACCGAACAGTATTTCGTTAGTTAATACACTAACAAAACCAATAGCTGTGATGTTGTTTACTCGATCTGTCACATCCTTTCCGAATATGTTTTCTGCGTTCTTGTCGTCTTTGAAATAAGTTTTCAAGCCCATCAACATATCCACCTGATGGTTTGCATCAAGTCCTGTTGAAGGTCGTGCATTTACAGTTTCCTTCAACTTATTTGCGTCAATTACTTCTATTGTGTCGTTTGCCTTTTTAGCTGTATCGTTTGTTTCGGGTGCAGCACCCTTATTGTTTTTCTTTGCCATTTTGATAATGTTTTAGATTGTTATTTACTTGTGATTATACACTTTTATACTCTCATAGAAATGATGATTTCTCATCAAGATGTGTCGAAATATGTAAACATTGTATTGGAGTTTTGTTGTAATTAGTTATATACTTACGAACCTTATTATAAATCTTACAATTATCAGACGTATAATCCTTACTCACAGCGACTGAACGTGTATGTTCGTTGGTGGTATTATAAGATACGTCTTGTGTCAATTCGAATAAATTGGGCGCACTTACATACAACTGTGTGGGGTACGTCTGTGTAAGATTTACTTTTTTAGGTTCATGGTTGTTTGTAGAAATTACAATGCTTGCTACCGTAAAAGCTCCTACGTATGCAGCAAACAAACTCCAGAACAACTTATTTGATTCATTGTATCGTGCAATACAGAAAATCAATGCCATTCCGAGTAAAAACCAAAAAAGAACCATAATTTAATTTTTTAACTT
>ERZ1034687.1129-NODE-1129-length-14874-cov-7.399420_pt1 | contig 14874 bp, 20 predicted proteins | sample MGYA00520704_ERZ1034687 | MGnify/ENA primary metagenome ERZ1034687 (study PRJEB33766, sample SAMN09781762) | gut metagenome | biome: gut microbiome | host: Homo sapiens | place: Madagascar | study: EMG produced TPA metagenomics assembly of the PRJNA485056 data...
CGTCCCAGAAACGTGGCAATGCCCGTGACAAGAGCATTGCCCAGATTTGCCCCGACGCTGAGGAAATTGCCGACCATGGAGCCGTAGTAGGTGGCGATCTGCTGTAGCATTCTCTTGGCACTGCTGACCACTGCACTGTCTGTGAAGATTCCTTTCAGTGTATCCTTGATACGCCCGAGTTTCTGCTTGATGTTGTCCAGTGCCTGAAACGTGTTGCCGGCGTTCAGCCGTGTGGTAAGCCCTTTCTTGAAACTGCCGTACAGGTCGTCCCACAGCTTTTTGATATGCTGCAGCGAATCTGCCAGAGTGTTTGTCTTGTCCTTGTCATTGGAATTGTCGGCTGTGCTTGCCGGTGTCTGACCGGCAGAAGGTGTGCTGCTTGTGCTGTCCGACTTGTCGCTGAGCCGGTTGATCTCGTCAAATCCCATAAGGTCCCGCATCGCCTTTGCAGCACTTTTGGCGTTGCTTTCAGTGGTGCTGAGGCTGTCGTTCAGAGCCTCCGTGCTGGCTGCCGTGCTGCCCACGCCGGAGGACGTGTCTGAGGATACACCCATGATCGCTGCGGTGAATTCCTTGAACTTGGTCGCTGCGGCGGTAAGCCGTTCCACGATGATGTTCAGCCACTGTACGATTGGTGAGAATACGTTGATAAGCCCCTGTCCCAGCTCTGCTTTCAGTGTATCGAATTGCAGTGCCAGTGTTCGGGTACTGTTTGCCCAGCCGTCAGAGGTACGGGCGTAGTCCCCTTGGGCGTTGGCAAGCTTCTCCTGCACAAATGCATACCGGAGCGATACCTTCTCCGCCTCGGACATCTCCGCAGTCGTCTTGCCGAATCCGTTGGACAGAGCGTATGCGTCCAGTGCACTCTGCGTCATGACCACGCCCAGATCTTTCAGCGTTTCGGTTTCTCCGGAAAAGACAGACTTGATCTTGGTGTATGCCTCGTCCTGTGAGATGTTGTAGAACGACGCCACATCGCCTGTCAGCCCTGTCAGTGCCTCAGACATATCCAGTGCCTGCTTTTGTGTAAAGCCGAACGCCTCTGCCATAGAGCCGTAAGTTCCGGCATACTTCTTCGCCATGGTTTCCGACAAGCCGAACTGTTTGGCGGCATTCTTGGAAAACTTGTCCACGCTGTCGGATAAGCCGCCGAAGGTCACATCTACGACGTTCTGCACCTCCGCCAGATCAGAGCCGAGGGACAGGCACTCTTTGCCGAATGCCGTGATTTTGGACACGGCGAAAGCGGCGGCAATTGCACCACCAACTTTTTTCGCCATAGAAGAAAATGCAGAGCCAACCGAAGATGCTGTTCCAGATGCAGAACTTTTCATCTTTGATGACGAAGTTTCCACTGCCCTTGTTACACTTTGTACATCGTTCTTTACTTTTTTTGAGGTATCAGAACTGTGCTTTTTCACCTTTGAGGCAGTACCAGAACTACTTCTGTCCACTTGTGCCCACGCCTTTTTCATAGCATCGCTCTGGCTCATGCCCTCGGATTTGTAAATGCCTGCAATAGAGGCAGCTTTGCTTCTGACAGAAGATTCGGTGTCACTTAATATTGATTTGATTTTTTCATTATTCTTGGCAATATCAGAATGGATTTTTTCAGTCGCTGCCGAAACGTCATCGCTTGCCTTATCAGATGCTTTTTTGACAGCCTCCTTCGCAGATTCTGCCGCCTTTTTTGCTAATGTTTCCGCATCAATGACCGTCTTTTTTAGTTCGGTCCCGTCTGCTTCCAGCTTAAACACAATTGCTTCTTCATTTGTGTTCATTTTTTTCTTCTGTCACCTCACTCTATCTTCGCCATTGTCCGGAACATTGCCGACAGCTGCTGCATGGACTTCTCGTAGGATTCCCGATCGAAGTGCCACAGTGTTTCCGCTGCCTGCCGCCGCTGCCAGTCGGAACGGATACGGTTCTGCTCCGGCGTGAACGCTTTCAGCACTTCCATATCCGTTTCTGACCGGATACGCACCACGTTCCCCAGCGGCGTTTCTCCGTTCAGTCCGGACAGCAGTGTCAGAAACTCCGACCAGCACATTTCCGTTTCCAGCCGCAGCCGAATGCCGTACTGCTGGGCAAAAGATGCCTCGATCAGTTCGTAGTCATAGATCAGATCATAGTACGGATCATCATGCACCGGCGTTCTGAAATCGCTGCTCCGCTTCCTCGTAGGACGTGCCGGAGGCAAGGGACATCACTGCAATAAACACATTCTGATAGCCCTTGAAGTTCAAGTCCATGCTGTCCAGCTTTCTCACGCCCTCTTTGCCGATGAGGATTTCCAGTGCCTTGTCGATCGCCGAGAATCCGGCTGTACCGCCTTCCTCCGTGGATTCTATTGCCGCCATGGCTTTCATGACAGTGTTCTTGGTATCGTCGATATGGAACTCCTGTTCCCCGATCTTCAACACCTTTTCTTCCTTCTGCAATTTGCTTGTAATATCCAGTACGGTTGCCATTGTTATTTCCTCCTTATTCTCCTGTGGTAGTGATGTTGGGCTTGCCGTTACTCATGACGGAAAATTCCAGCGGTTCTACGTTGGTGGAATCACCGCCGCCGGCAGTCACGTTGACGACAGCGTTTTCCATGGCGATCATCGTGCCGTCCGGCATCACCCACTCGAAATACGCCTCGGATTCCTGTCCGGTCTTGTATGCCAGACCTGCTGCAAAGTCGTTGCCGGTATCGCCTACGTTCCGCTTGCCTTTCAGGGAAATGGTGATGCCGCAGCCGGTTTTCAGACGACGTTTCCAGCCCTCCTGCTCCATAGGCGTCCACTCCTCCACGTTGCCGTCAATGGCGATGCTGAACGATTCCATGTCGGCAACGGTTTTGGCAGAAGTCTTGTCTGCGCCCAGCTTGAATACGTTGTTGAAAACGGGATATACCCCTGTTACAGTGCTCATGCTGTTTCCTCCTCATAGTAGATAACAAATTCGATCACATATTCGCAGATGCCGTTGTCATCCGTTCCCACGTCAATGGGTTCGTTCTGCTGCATCTGAAAATACACGGCACGGCAGCTGCCTACCTGTGCCGTTCCTGCCGCTGCGATCGCCTCATACAGGGCAATGGCAGCGTTCTGTGTCTGGCGTGTGCTGTGGTTCCAATGCACCAGCAGGGACACGCCGTGGGTGCGGGTTCTGGTGGGATCCCGTCCGCCGACAGCGGTTTCATTCTTCCGGCGTGACAGCTGATAAACACCGAAAGACTTTTCCTTTTTGCGGTCTAAGATGCCGCAGTAATAGTTGTCCGCTCTGACCGGCAGCGTTTGCAGCCATGCCAGCACGGATTCACTGGTCATCATGTCGCTTCACCTCCTATTTGAGATTCTGCCGGAGCAGCTTTGCGAAAGCATCGGCGGCAAAGTCTTTCTTGTCGCCGTCGATCCACGGCTGAAACCACTTGCCGCCGGCGTTTTTGTTTTTCGACGTTTTGAAGTTGTATTCGGGGTGATAGTACAGGCGGCGTGCGTAAGGCGTGTCACTTACAATTGCCACCACACCGGTTCGGCTCTCTGCATCATACAAAAACGTAGATGCTTCTGATAGTGTACCGGTGTCTTTTGGCATAACTTGTTCTTTTTCTACATCTTCTAGCACCGCCTGTGCAGTCTGTTCCAGAGCCGTTGCCACTGCCTGCTCCACCTGCCGTACTGCCCCGAAATTCCAGTTGACTTTGATCTTGCTCATAGCACATCAATCCTCGTGTAGTTCACCGTGCCGTCCGGATTCCGGCACTTGCTGACGGCATAGATGCTCCGCTGCTCGCCGAATATCGTCACCGTACCGCCTGTGAGATTCCCCGCTGCCGGCTGAATATCCCCGTCAATGTAGGCACTGCCGGATACCGTGACAGCGGTGTCCTTGCTGGTGTACTTCACCTGGGATTTGTCCTGCCAGTTGCACAGGAAGTCCCCGTCCAGAATGGTTTCCCGTTCGCCGAAAGCGTTGATCTCTTCAGCCGCTATGGTTACATGAATGGGTGTTTTCGCACAGCGTACCAGTTTAGGGTATCGCATCACGCCACCTCGTTTCGCTCCGGCAGCAAAGCCCTGTCTGACAGAGATTCCGGTACACCGCCCGTGGCAGGCAGATGCCGCTGACAGTTTCCACTGCCGTACTGCTGCCGCTGAGCGTCAGACTTGCCCCGTTGATTGAGTAGCCGGACACGATGCTTTCCAGCACGTCGGCGTTCTCGCGGGCAAATTCCGCCAGCTGACAGCAGCACTCCTGTATGATCTCCTGCTGGTATGCAGACAGATTTTCCAGTCCCACAGCGTGGATTCTGCCAAAGGTCAGCGTATCCACGTCACGGGCAGCCTGCCGCAGCCGTGGCAGAATGTCCGGTTCCGGTACTGTTCCGCCATAGGTGCCGCTGTAGTACTCGTAATTCGCATACATCACTTGCCGTCCTTTTCTGCCTGTGCCTTCCGGAGCTTGGCTTTCAGGCTGGCATTTTCCGCTGCCAGACGGCGATAGTCCGCCTCCGGTACCGTAGCAGATGCCGGCACTTCTACAGTGCCGTCGTCCAGCAGCACGGTATAGCCTCTGTCCAGATAGACGGCTTTCTCCGCCTCAGTAATGGTATAGACCTTGTTGTCCTTGCTTGCTTTCATCGGGTATCACCTCACTCATGGGCGGTATAGTTGATGGCACAGCCGGCTTTCAGCAGTGCGTCCAGTGCAAAGGTGCCGTTGAACCGGCGGTTCTGGTAGATGTAGTTGTCTGCCGTTCTGGAATCGTGTCCCGGTGTGAATACGTTGATGTAGCTGTACTTCACACGGGAAACCTGTGCCTCCGGATCAATGAGAATGTAGTTGATCTGTCCGGCGGTTTCATCTGCTGTACAGCCGTTGGTAAAGTTGAACTTGGTTTTCAGCCGTGCAGACGGCACAACAATGATCGTGCCGATGTCGTCAATAGAGTGAACACGGCGGTCGATCACGCCGGTGCCGTTGGGATACTGCCGCTGGAATGCCTGTTTCAGCAGCTTGTTGTATGCCGGCGTCACATACATCTCCATGCGATCCATAGGTACGCCGGCATCTTCCAGCAGCTGTACCTTGTTGTCGAAGTCCTCCAGCACGTTGTCTGCGGTCAGTGCAGTAGTTTCTACCGATGCACCCACACGCTGTGCCTCGGTGAAGATCTTGCTGAATGTGTAACAGTCCAGCTCCGGAATCGCCTGTGTGATCTCAAACCGCTTCTGAATGTTGGCGATGGAAACGGTCATGTTGGTTTCGTCCACGTCCATAGGATCAACAGCAAATTCAATGTCACGGTCGTGATCCAGCACTTTGACTTCGTAGTCGTTGTCGTAAGAGCCGGCGTTGAAACCGGCAGTGGTGCGGTTGTGGTCCTGATAGCCGCTGACGGTCAGTTTCGGGAGTTTCAGCTGCTTGCCGTTTACGATCTGAATATCACTGTTGGACTGGAACAGCCCGTTGGATTTCAGCTCCACAGCGTACATATCAATGATGTGCTGACTGAAAATGTCAGCGTATTTCAGTTCTGCCATAGTTAGTTCCTGCCTTTCTTTCGGTTCGTGCCGAAGATGTTGGAGAGCATTTCATTCTGTGCGGCGGTGGGATCACTGCTGCCGCCGGAGCCGCCGATCTGCATAAAGCCGCTGTTCTGCTGGGTACTGCCTTTCAGTGCCGGCACATCAGTCAGCACCTTTTCCAGAGCCTTCTTGATGTTTTCCTCGGAGATCACACCCTTGCTGTCGGCGGCACTGGTCATATCTGCCATACGGAGCAGGTACGGCAGCGACTTGCGGTCTACGCCCAGATCGGCGGCAATGTCGCTTGCCTTGCTGCGAATGTCGTTTTCCAGTACCTGTGCTTTCAGCCGGACGATCTCCTGCTGGGCGTTCTGGTAGCTGGTTTCCTTTTCCTTTGCCTGTGTGGCACGCTTGGTCTTGAAGTCCTGCACGGCGGTCTGGAGTTCCTCACCACTCATGCCCAGCTGCTTGAAATAGCCTTCCAGGATGGTGGATTCCCGCTGCTGGGTGCCCTTTTGAATCATGTCCTCGATCTTGCCGTAGTCAATAGACGGCGGCTGTGTACCGCCCTGCGGCGTGTTCTGGCTGCCTGTTTCGTCTGCCATTTGAATCAATCCTTTCGTGGTTTGGGTATAAAAATAGCACCGGTTTCCCGATGCTGATTTTTCAATATAAGAACGCCGTACCCGCTGGCTTTTACTGTTCTTGTTTTCCGCCCTCCGCCAGTTTTCGCCCGTGGTCGGGGCGGTGGTTACTCTACAATGTACCAATCTTCTGCCAGCATGTCAGTTTGACTTGCAAGCCAGCCTATAACAATTGTGTTTTGTGCTGTTTTCATGGCGATGCTGCTTGTTATAGTCGGCTCTCTTTCATACTCACCGTATCCGTATTCAAGAGCATTCTGAAACTCTGATCCTTCTATCAGATACAAAAACATTCCTTTGCCGTTCCAGCCGCTTCTTGCAACTGTCTTTCCGGCTTTCAGTGCTTCCAGTGCTTCGCCGAATGTCATTTCTTTCATAGATTCTCCTTTCGGACATGAAAAAAGCACCTCGTTTGAGATGCTTTTTCTGTATAAGATTGTGGAATTACTATCGATTCTCCTCAAAGAAGAAAAAAGGATTTCCAGCGTCACGAATTGCTTTTTTATTGAGTTCTTTGGCTTTTTTCACAATTTCCTGTGGCGTATTTTCGGAAAAGGTTCGTGTTTTTCCTTTTATCATATATTTACGCCATTCCATTGGATAATCAATCAGCATTTTCATTTCCTCCTTTGTGCAGCAAAGCTGCCACAACATCACGGGACATTTTTCTCGGCTTTTTGCTGCAATATTCTGCCACGCATTCTGAAATAAATTCGTCGAGCGATTCATCATCTACAAGTCCGTAAATGGACAGTGCTTCCTTTTTCAATTTCATTATAGCATCTTCGTCTAACCCTGTCAAGCTTTCAAAAAAAGCATCTCGAATGTCACGGATTTTTTTCAGTCTTTCATCATAATCCGGAACAGTATCTTTCAAATGCTTTTGCAATGCATGACCAAGCTCATGGCGAAAAGCGTGATACGGGGAGGAACTTGACCATTTTCCCGTTTTTTTCATTTCAGCAGCAACTTTTGAAATTGTATTTTTTCCGTCTTTACCCCCTGCACCGTAAATTGAGATTATGCCGTTGTTGTCATTGTAAGTACCCCAATAGCCATCGTTTTCATACGGTCTTATCAAAACACTTCTTACACTGGGTGTTTCTCCGAACTTCTGTCCAAAGCGGTCATATTCATCAGAAAATTCCTTTGCAAGCTGTGGCGTGATTTCTTTTGTCCCACTGACCTTATCAAATGTGACACTGTAATTTCCTTTTAGGTGTTTCACTTCTTCCGGTAAATACATCTTTCCCGTACCACCGTTGTCCTTTGACACAGGCGGTGTCACTTCCACAGCGTGCCCCACAGAAACGCCCTCCGTGTGTGCTTCTGCCTTAGCCGCTTTCGGTTTCGGCGTTGGCGGCACAGCGGCGGTCTTTCCTGCCGGCGGTGCAGGTACATCGTACACTTTCAGCCGGCGGTAATCGATTCGCAGCACGTCCGAATTTTCCTTGACCAGACTATTCAGCCGCTTTCGCCACGCCCGTTCCTGTGTGGCATACTTGGCGGCATTCTCCGGATCGATCGCACCCAGTTTCAGCCGCTTGTACTTCCGCACGTTCCGTTCGCAGTACCGCTGCTGCTGTTCCAGATCGTACCGCCGGTTTGCCTCGTCGATCTCCTCCTGTGTCATTTCCCTGGGCGGCTGGTTGATGCCCTCGAACCATGTATGCACGCCGTTCTTGCAGTTGGGGTGCAACGCTCCGCCGGCAATGGCAGTGCTGAGCAGCGGATACTTCCCGTCCTTTGGTACCGGCACGGAGCCGTACACATCATCGTAGTACACCTTGCCCTGCCACGGAATACACTTGGGACAGGCAGAACCGTGTGCGGACAGTTTCACGGTACAGATGCCCCACTCGTCACGCTTGGCAGCCTCGCCTTGGATATTCGCCCGGAGGTTTGCCGTCCGCAGTGCCATTTCCGCATAGCTGGCAATGTTCACATACCGCCCGTCCTTGTACCGGATATTCCGGATACCCTGTGCCAGAAAGTCCTGTGCCGCCGCATCGACCGCCTGCCCCAGTGACTTGCCGCCCATGTTGAACTGTGCCGCCGACCGGAAAATGGTCTGCCGGTAGATGTCGTCCTGATACCGGAGAATGCTGCTGACCGCCTTGTGCATCTCGCCCTGTGTGGCTTTCACAAGAGCGTTCAGCTTGCGTTCGTTGACGGTGAAAAAGCCGGTGCCGATCTCTCCGGCAGTTCCGGCTGCGGCAAGGTAGCCCTGCCGGACCGCTTTCAGAATGCGGATCTCCCCCTGCTGCTTTCCGGTTTCGTAGGACTGGCGGATCATGTCCTCGATCTGCTGGGGAATGGTGCTGATATAACTGCCGATGATCTTTCGGTTCTGGGCACGGTATCGGGCAATGCTGTTCAGCTTTTCCGCTTGCCACTGTGCCCAGTCAAACCCCTCGGCATCTTCCTCTTTCAGATGCCGCTGCAAGTTCCGTTTCATGGACTGGATCAGTTCTTCTTCCATTTTCCGGAGTGCCTCTGCAATGTCATAGCTCATGCGATGCCTGCCCAGTCGTCAGAGGACACCGCAGGTTCTTCCATATCCACAATGCCTTGCTCTGTCCGGATACGCTCCGCCTCTGCCGCTTTCCATGTGTCGGACTTGGTGCTGCCATACAGTTCGTCAAGACCTGCCTCAATGCTCATGATGCCGCCCTGCTTGGCTTTCGCCACGGTTTCCACCTGCGATTCAAAGGACGGGTTGGCATACTCGCCGAAAGTGACCGCCGCACGGACTTCCTCGGCAGGCTGCCCGTTCGCCGTCTGATACGCATAGAATACGTCTGTAATCAGCTTCGGCAGCACTCGCTGCAAGGCACTCACAATGTCCTGCCGTGTGTACAGCGTGGTTTTCTCTTTCTCCCGCTGTGCTTCGGCGTTGTCCAGTTTCTTCACGTCAATGCCCAGCGTAGACGGACTGACGATACCTTGCAGACAAAGGTCCAGTGCGGTGATGTAGGTGGCAAGATAGCTGTCGTGGGGAATTTCCGCCTGTTCCACAGTGATCTTGTTCTGTGCGGATTCGGCAATGTCGTTTCCGGTCATGAGAAAACGGTTGTCAAAGGCGTTGGACTTTTGCAGCACGCCGTTTTCGTCCCGTGGAATCAGGCACTCCGGAATGTATGTACGGGAACGGCCGCTGCGGAGTGCGTCCACCCACTGGCTCCACGCCTCGTCCAGTGCGTCGAAGTTGTCCCGTTTGGCATCGAAGATGCTCTGCCCTCTGCCTTCGTGCCGGTTGGAATGGTAGAAGCTGAGATATTCCGCCAGCATAAAATCTCCGTCCCACCGGACAGGCTGCAAGCCGGCTGTCTGGGGAATAGCGTGGAGATCACGGGGATTGCCGTATGCGTCAAAGAGTGCATACGTCACATAGCCCCTGCCGTAGTGTTCGTGCAGCGTATAGTTCCTGCCGCTGTCGTCGGCATAAGGCGTGCGGAAGATGATCTCGTGTACTCTGCCGGACTGCCGCCGGAGTTCCACACGGTCTGCCCCGTAAAATTCCAGAATGGGAAAGCGACTCACCTGTGGGTGCAGGCTGATCTTAAACGCCCCGTCACCGGTGACCAGCGTTTCCGTGATCGACCGCTTTATCAGTTCGCAGAAGTCGTTTTCCTGTGCGATCTGCTGCCAGAGCAGCTTTTGCGATTCGGACGGGAACTGCACCTCCTGCAAGTCGGCGGCGATCAGACCGGAAAGCATATTCACCATGGTCTGGGGCAAGCCGGTGTGTATCTTCCGGATTTCCATGCCATAGGTGGGAACGCTGCCCCAAAAAGAATGGGACGCACCGCCGATCTGCCGGTACGCCTGTGCCAGTTCCCAGCTGTCGCCCCGATACCAGAGCCGGTTGACAGCAATATTGGCTTCAAAGCTGAGGGATTCTTCTATGGCGATCTCCCGTCTTGCCGCCGGATATAGCTTTAACAGTCCTGACAGTTTGCCTGCCAGAAACGACCGGAATCGGTCAAGCATCTGAAATCACCTCCTGTATTGCCTTATAGTTTCCAATGTACTGCTTGTACGGCAGCCACGCATACTGACACCCGTTGATGCTGTGGTCGTGTCCGTCCTCCGGCTGCCCCTTTTCGTCATAGCTGTAGGTGTTCATCTCTGCGATGTAGTCCTTGCAGGTGTCCACCACCAGAAAGTCCCCCGTTTTCAGCCAGCTCTGCTGCAACTGAATCCGGGTGATGATCTTCGTCTTTTTCCACGCCCCTGCAAAGTCGTAGATGCAGGCGGTCTTGCGTTTGAACTTCTGTGCCTCTTGTATGGTGCCGGCATCTGCGGAATCGATGTAGATCGTTCTTGCAAAGCCGTACCGACACTTCACCTGTTCAGCGAACCGGTTCAGCAGCGGTATCACGTCAGACGGTGCAAAGGGGTTTGACTTGTCCCGATTGTTGTGGGTTTCCTCCATGAGCAGGATACACTTCCGGTCTGCGGTAATGCCCACCGCCTCAAAGGTCAGCCGGTCGTGGGACTTTCGGGAATAGGACGTATCACAGCCGATGGAGTAATACAGAAAGCGATGCTCTGCCGCCTGTGATGCCGTGATAATATGCCGCTGCTGCAAGTCAAAGACAAGCCCTGTGGCACGTCCACGCAGCCCCAGAATCTTGTTCTTGTACAGCTTGGTGCCTTTGGGAGCAGCGTCCATTTTCCGCTGAATATCCGCCTCTGTCAGACTGAGGTTGTCCCGAAACGAAAAAAACCAGTACCGCCAGCCGGCAACCGGTTCTTCTGTCAGTTCCCGAAGAATTTCCTCCGGCACATCGGCGGCGTACTTGGCACAGGGACGGGAACGGTTCACGAACTCCCGATACACCGGCAAAGACGGATCGTCAGGGTTCAGCGTTGCCAGCAGGTAATCGTTTCGGGTAGAGATCTCCCGCACAAAGTCGATGTCGGCAGTGTTGATCTCGTCAATGTACACGCAGCCGAACTGCGAACCGAGGACGTTTTCCCACTTGTCCTTGTTGTCATAGCCCAGCACATAGATCAGCTTGCCCTCAAACTTGATGTGGGGCAGCTTGTTGTTCCGGTCGCCGTTGCCGCAGTAGATGGCGTTCCGGTGCAGGTCGAGAATCCCGTTTTCCTGCTGAATGATGTTCTTCTCGGCGATGCCGGTAGTTTTGGCAGCGATAATGTGCAGCCGTTTCGGACTGGCGGAAACCATGTACATGAACTTCACACCGGCACCGACGGTGGTCTTTCCGGAGGCGGTCGTCCCCTCCAGAAATTCTGCGGTCACGCCTTGGACGGAACGGACAAAGTCCCTGTACTTTCGGGACAGAGGGAATTTATGTGCTGTCAAGATCATCACCGCCCAGCTGAGAGAGAATGTCGGAGAGTTTTTCGGAGGGCTTGACTTCCACACCGGCTTCCTGCTTGGTGGTGTACCCGTATTTCGACATCCACAGCCCAGCAAGCTGTGTCGGAATCGCCCCTACTTCAAATTTTTCCCGTGCGTCCGTTTCGCATTCCTCACGCATACGCGTAACGATGTCAGTAAACCGCTTGCTCTCTCCGTAGTTTTCATAAAACGACTGTCGGGAGATGCCGACGTATACGCAGAACCCCTCAATGGTATAAGTCACGCTGTGCTTTAGCTCCGCCGAAACAAACTCGCCGGTTTTGGAGTTGAACGCATGAGTCAGCACAGGCTTGCTGTCGCAGTACGCTTTGTAAGTTTCCCATGCACTGTGCAATTCATCCGGCGTTTTGAATTTTCTTGGTCGTCCCACGCGGTCACGCTCCTTTCAACGGCATACAAAAAACGCCGCAAGGAAATCCTCACGACGTTTTGCTTTTTCGTCAGTATAAGTATAGCATGGAATGCGGATTACTGCAAGTGGTTTGGCGGTTATTCTCGGTTAGTTTCGGTTAGTGACGGGGTGTTTTTTATCTTTTCGAATCCGGTGCTGTACAATTCTTTGGTTTTCTTATAGTCCCGATGCAGATGCCGTGTTGCGATCTGTTTCAGGGACAACCCTTGCAGCAAGTACTTTTTCAGTGCAATCCGCATATCTACGGTTTCTTCATCGCTGCCGCAGAGTGTTGTGTTGATATGCTGCATGATGCTCAGCTCCAGCCTGTCACGCTCCTGCTGGAGTGCGGCGATCTTCTCGCTGATCTCTGCGGCATCGATCAGCTTTTTCTCTGTGCTGTTCCAGTGGGTTCCCTTTGCCTCACCGATGCTGTCGAACTGCACCGACTTTACAGACGTGCAGATCTCCTTGTCGATCTGGAGATCTTTTATCAGCTTGGGGATACCACGATAGCGTGTGATCTTTTCTTCGATGGTCATTACACATCACCTCAATCATTCTGCGTAAACTTAATAGGCTGGATCATCTCCGGCAAGAAGTTAATCTCGTAATGATACGGATCAACGTGTGCTCCGCTGATGTCCTCTACTGTGTAGATCGTCCAGTTGTTCAGGTAGACATAATCCACCTTGTACTGATTCTCGGCAACTTCAAGCGTGATAACAAGCTCGTTGTCGCTGTTGTTGGACAGGGAAAAGTATCCGATTAGTTCCAAGATCGGCTTGTCCGTTCTGGCATTGATGACAGACAAACGCCGCTCTACGTTGAAATAGTCTGCCTCTTTCTGCACGTTGTACGTTGCTCTTTCCGCCTCTGTGCATCCTGTCATAGATGCGGCCATCATGCACACGGCAGTTACAGCTGCAATAATTCTTTTCTTCATGTGTAGTCCTCCTTGTTTTGTCTTTTCGCTCGGTTTATGCTCGGTCAACGCTCGGCGGGCGTTAGCGTTTCTTCCGGTTCTCCCGATACTGTTTCTGATATGCTTTCCGCCGACGCATCGCACAGGCGTTGCAGAATCTCCGGTCGCCTTTCACGCCGATCAGCAGCTTGCCGCAGGTTTCGCAGGGTTTGGTGGTCATGGCTGTGCCTCCTTCGCTTTGCGTATTCTCGCTTTCAGGCTGTCGATCAGTGCGTCCTGCGTAGCGTTCTTGTCCTGCAGGGCGGCAAGGACATCGTCGTCCCGTGTGCCGGTCACTGCAAGGTGATGCACGAAAACCGTAGCCGTCTGCCCCTGCCGGTGCAGCCGTTTGTTTGCCTGCTGATACAGTTCCAAGGACCAGTTCAGTCCGAACCAGACCACATGGTTTCCGCCCTGCTGCAAATTCAGCCCGTAGGCACAGGCTGCCGGGTGTGCCAGCAGAATGTCGACCCGACGGGCGTTCCAGTCCGCTGCGTCCTGTGCATTTTGCAGTACACGGACACGCAGCTTAGATCCCGCCAGCAACGTAGTGATCCGTGTGACGTCATGCCGGAAATTGTAAAACACCAGTGCCGGTGCCCCGTGCAGCTGCTCCAGAAGCTCCTCAAACGCCTCCAGCTTGCACCGGTGGATCTCTACCGCACTGCGGTTCTCGTCGTATACAGCCCCGTTACACAGCTGCAGCAGCTTGTTGGACAACGCTGCCGCCGATCCGGCATCGATCGTAGCTTCGTCCACCTCCAGCAGCATTTCCCTTTCCAGCTGCTGATACGCTTTCGCTGCCTTGCTGTCCAGCTGCACCGGGATCGTGTCATACACCAATTCCGGCAGCTGCAAATAATCCTCGGCTTTCATGCTGATGCAGATGTCGCCGATCTTGTCCTGTATGGCCTTCTGTGCATCTTCCTTTGCCTCATAGGTCGTGAAGTGTCCGCCGTGGGTATTGCTGTTGAAATACATCTCCCGAAATCCGGTGACAGTCCGCCCCAGACGGATACCGCCGTCCAGCAGATACAGCTGTGCCCACAGATCCTGAATGCTGTTCGGTGCCGGTGTGCCGGTCAGTTCGATCAACCGCTGCACATGGGGCCTGATCCACGTCAAAGATTTGAACCGCTTTGCCTTGCTGGATTTGAAACTGCTGCTTTCGTCGATAACGATCATGTCAAACGGCCATGCGTTTTTGAAATAATCCACCAGCCAGACAACATTCTCCCGATTCGTGATGTAGACATCTGCCGGACTGCACGCTGCACGGATCCGCTTCTGTGTGCTGCCCAGAATCATGGAGAACCGCAGGTGCCGCAGATGATCCCACTTCGCCGCCTCTGTGTCCCATGTAGCTTCGGCAACTTTCTTCGGGGCGATGATCAGACACCGGCACACCTGCAGCCGATTGTAGATCAGCTCCTGTACGGCGGTCAGCGTGATCACCGTCTTTCCCAGCCCCATATCCAGAAACAGCCCCAGTGCCCGATCGGATATGATCCGGTCAATGCAGTACTGCTGGTAGGGGTGCGGCGTGAACTTCATTCCGGCAGTCCATACGCGGTGATATGCTTTTGCATGAACTTGTCCACCTCCCCCTGTGTACTCAGCACATAGACTTTCGTGCCGACCGCAGCCAGCCGCTTTATCTGCAGCTGCTGGGATTTGGATAGATTGCCTTTTCGCCCCGGGGCTTTCAGCTCCACCGGCACGACCCCGCCGCCCGGGAAAAATACCAGACGGTCAGGTACGCCGCAGCAGCCCGGCGACGTCCACTTGTATGCCCTGCCGCCGATACGCCGTACACAGCGGCAAAGATAGCGTTCCACTTGTTTTTCATCGTCCATGTCAGTCCTCGCTTTCGTTTTTGTGATCTCGCGCACGCACGCGTATACATACACGCATCAGGCGTATTAGGTATATTATATATCCCCCTATTCCCCTATTTTATAT
>ERZ1034687.1133-NODE-1133-length-14819-cov-34.580669_pt1 | contig 14819 bp, 13 predicted proteins | sample MGYA00520704_ERZ1034687 | MGnify/ENA primary metagenome ERZ1034687 (study PRJEB33766, sample SAMN09781762) | gut metagenome | biome: gut microbiome | host: Homo sapiens | place: Madagascar | study: EMG produced TPA metagenomics assembly of the PRJNA485056 data...
CCTTGCGCCAGCCGTCGAGGGTGATTTTGCCCTGATACCGGCTCACGTCGATGTATCGGTAAGGCAGCGGCCCGCCCCAGCCGGGGGGAGCGGCGCTCTGGGTGTCCACAGTGGACACGGGGGAGGGGGCAAGCTCTGCGGTGGAGGCGTCTGCCGCTTCCTTTGCGTGGGCAAGGGCGGTGAAGAGGTCGGAGAGGAAAGTCAGGAGGTTCATGTGGTCACGTCCTTTCTATCTTTATGAGTCTAAAAGAGCTAAAAACTTTTCATTTATCTCAGATTCGTCATATTCGCAAAGATTCAACGTACCAAAATATATGGTCCCCTTATAGGTACATACATAGTATGTGTTTTGATTGTATTCTGCAGTGGCCAAATATGTACCGCAATTTTTAAGAGTTGCAACAAGTTTGACTGGCGATGATGCTCCAACATATCCGCTTGTCAACACATTAGATATGTTTGTATATCTTCGATAATACTCTTCAATTGTATTTATCAGGTACAACTTGTCGTTTTTAAAAAAGAACCAAGGCCGTACATTTCCATCTTGGATTCTATATGCGGTTCCCCATTTTTTGCTTTTTAAATTATAAGAGTTTAAAAGTAGATATGGAACTCCATAATCTTGCCGACATGCAACATACAGCTTATCCCCAGATACAATGGATGCGATTTCTGCGATTCCGTCGTCGTTAAACGGCAAAGCAGACACAAAATAGAACGTTTTAAAATCGGAAGTTTTTATTATAAATCCATTATTTGGCTTTTCTCCATTAATCCCGGTCGCGTAGTACTCCGAATTGTATTCGTTCCATTTACTCACAATTTCCATGATTCCGCTTGCGTTTTGATTTAGCTGATTTTTTTCATATATCATGTTAATTGTGCTGTTTGTAAATGGATATAACTTTCCATTGTATTCAAGATCACAGACAGCATCGTCTTCAAAAGCATCTGTGCTGGTATCATATACTTTTCTGAAAAGGTGTGCATCAGAATCAACTTCCGAAATAAACATAAACGTGATATATATTTTGCTTCCTATCAGACACATTGCATTATCTTTATATATCGATTTTGCAGTATGTCCTGCACATGTACTTCCAAGCTTTCCTATTATTTTTACTTCTGTTTTTGTGTCTGGTGAAAAATTGTCTGACAATATATCTGAAAGCAAAAATTTAGCAAGTATAAGTTCGCTTGTTTCACTGTATGGGGCTTCTCCATCCGTTCCGCTGTTTTGTAAAAAAGTGGCGTAACACATGCCATTTTTTATTATAATTTGCCCCATATGGCCATACGCAATACCATTTTTTGTAAGCTTTTTTAAAGTCGGCGCAGTTAATGCTGTAGACTTTGCAGAGTTAGCGGTTACAGAAAGTGAACTATATCCATTTTGAGAAGAAAAATTTTTAAAAATCCCATAAAAATCGGTTAAGTTTTCATCTTTTTTCTCAGAAAACAATAAATTTACAACTTTCGGACTATAACTATTTTCATCTAACCATGTTATTCCAAAAAAGTTACATCCATCTGGAACCTGAAGAATTTTTTCATCAAAAGTCGAAGTCTCAATTGCATCAATTATTTTTAATTTATCGGTTGATACACTAACATTTCCGGAAAATCCGTTTAATGCAAAAAATGCACATCCATATTTCCCATAGAATTTAAAGGGGCTGATTTGTATATAATCACACCCGCTCACATCATAAAAAGTTATTTTTCCTGTTTCGACTACGTCTAATTTTTTCGATGTTGCATTGATTCTATATCCAGAAATTGTGTTTCTTTCTTGGATTATTCCTTTTGGTCGAAATTGAGACGGGAAAAAAGTTGCAAGATTTTTTTTATCATTCGGAAAGTATACAGATATACTGACTTTTTCAGTCATATCTGTAAATCTTAATTTTGCAATGGGCGAGGATGAATATGGAGTTAGTCGATACAATCCGCTTTTTGATACATATGAGTAAAATTTATGTGTTATTTGGGTGCCGGATTGATCAATTTCACTTATCGAAACGCCCGCATTTGCAGGAGATACTTTGACAACATAATCTTGATCTATATCGTCTACGCTGTATGAAGTGTTTTCATCTGTAGACACTTGTAAAATCATCCCACGGCTTGTATCAGACAGCTCTTTTTGTATCTGCTTCACACTCCCATCAAGCTCTGTATAGCTCTCCGGGATGCTCTTGAGCGCGGCTGCGGCTTTGGCGTCGATATCTTTTTTAGCCTGTGCAGAAGTGGAAATAAGATTATTTCTGGTTGTCTCGGCGTCGGCCATGGCTTTTTCCAGCTGGGCGAGGTAGTTGCCAGCGATGCCTGAGAGATTGAAGTACATTTCACTTTCTCCGGTATCCTCGTACCCATCATTTCTGACATCCGCCATGATGGGCCAGCTCTTGAGCATGTAGCCTTTGGCGTCAGTGAGGCACAGCACCACGGTCAGATGGCCTGGGACGCGGAGGGCCTGACGGGCCAGCTCACAGGTGACGACGTTGCCGGAGACGGTGCAGGCGGCACGTTTGCCCGCGCCGTCCTCGAGGGTGTCATACCAGCCCTGATTTTGGGGGCCGAAGCCACGGTACATGATGCTGTACACCGCGCCAGCCGGGGCCGTGTAGGCCGCGCCGCTCTTGTAGAGTGCGGCCTGGAAGATTCGGCTCTGGCTTTCGCCCTCAACGGCGCCGAGGCTCTGAGGGAGCCCGGGGTTATCAAAATCAATTCTGATCTGCTGCATAATCGTCCTCCTGTTTGATGGGCACAAACGCGCCGTTGATGTACTGGTATCCGCTCAGATCGCCCTCGGGCAGGGCGTCCACATAGGCCGCCCCGTCCGGGAGCTGCTGGAGCGCATAGCGCGGGTTTACTTCTCCGCCGGAAAGTACCACCCGGGTGTCCGGGTCGTAGTTGATCATGATCATGGCATTTCCTCACATAAAGCCGTAGATGTTGACGGGCACGCAGCAGCTGTTGTCCGTGTAAAGCGTCACGCCGTCCACGGTCACTTTGCCGCCGCCCTCGGGGATGTCTGCATAGCGGGAGGCCGAGTACTGGCCCTGCTGGAAGACGATTCGGTCCGGGTAAGTGGTGAAAAGCCGGCTTTGGCTGTAGTTCCAGTTAAAAAGCCCCCGGGTGGTTTTACCCGTGGTGCTGCCCACCACCGCGATGGTGGTTTGCAGGCCGCTTTCGCTGGTAAGCTGGCCATTCGTGACGCTGCCGAATTCGATGGAGATGGTGGAAAAGCTGCTTAAATCCAGATTCAGCGTCTGCGGCTCAAAAGCTTTGGCGTCGAAGTTGTGCCAGATGGAGACGTTGTTGCGCACGCCGTTGAACTCCAGCCCATCATCTTTGATGGTAAATTTGTGGTTTCCGGTGCCAAAATCCACGGTGCCGTCGTCTTTTTCGGTGATGTAGTCGGTGGCCGTCTTTCCAGCCTGAACGGCTTGCCACCAGGTCTTTTTCGTTTCTTCCCGGTCTTTTACCACCGCTTTGGGCAGCTTTTGCTGGACGGTGCCGATCCCGATGGAAGTATACAGTTCACTGAGCACATCATACTCCGTCTTGGTGATGCGGGCCGAGGTGCCCACGCCCAGGCGCAGATACTCCACCCGGACGGTATCGCCCCGGGCTATTTTCTTGATGCCCTTTGCGTTTTTGTACTCGAGTGTTTTTTCCAGCTGTACCATGCTGGCCGTGATATTTACCGGGATTTGTCCCAGCTCATTTTTCTCGATAAATTCCTCGGCGCTCTGCCTCATGCTGGCGTCCGAGGGCGCTTTCTGGTAGCTGCTGGAAAGGTCGAGCGGGTAGATTTTTTTGAAGCTGGTGATGCTGGTAGCCGCGATGGGCGAAAGATCATAGTATTTATTTTTCTTGCCGCCCCGCCAGTAGGGATACACATGGGTGTACACCTCTTCGAGGTTCCGCTCCTGGGTCAGGTCGATGAGGTTCACGCCGTACTTGATGACTGCACCCCGGTCTATCACGTCTTTCCGCTTCAGGGTGCACTTGAGGCCGTCGAAGATCCACACGCCCTTGTAGGTTGAGGCGATGTTGTTGGAGCTGTTGGCCAGCATGGCAGCACGCAGGGTCATGGGCTTTTCCAGCTCAAAATCGCCGCTGGTGCCATTGTCCTCCGTCACATCGCCCGTGTCCGGGTCAGTGGATCTTTTCGGGGGATAGTCGTAGGCAAAGGTGAAGTTGCAGTCGCCCACAGTGTTCATGAAGAGCTGAGAGATCACGCTGTCCAGGCTGCTGCCTGAGATGGGCTTCAGGATGCAGTCATTGAGGTCATAGCTCAGGTGGTGGGCGTAGACCTGAAGATTGCCGTCCATGGGCCGGATGATCTTGTAGATGCGGAAAGGCTGGCTTTTTTCCTCGGGGGAGGGCTTCGCCAGAATGATGCGTCGCTCGGCCAGGTCTTTGGCGTGGGCTCCCACGATGGGATAGGTCATGGTGAGGTCATACGCGCCGTTCTCCTCACAGGAGACTTTGCAGCTGGTGGCGTCCGCCAGCGTGCCAAGCCCGTGGCCGGAAAAATCCAGCACGTTGTGCTCGAAAAGTACAGGTTTCACAGTGTCCACCACCTCGGGGTCACGATCACGCCCGTGATGCCCCCGCTCCAGCTGACGGTGTTTTCACCGGGCTGCAGCGTGGGGTACGGGCCGCTGGTTTTCGGGTTGATGTTGGTACCGTCGGCCAGATAGGCGTCCTCGGTCTCGCACTCCAGAAAAGCGTGCTGATCAGAGGAGGTCGTCAGCTTGAAAGTGTAGCCGTTCACTTTCAGGGTGCCGTCCTGCCCGTTGCCGGTGATCTCCCAGAGCGGCTGGGCCGTCTGGGCATAGGGGTTAAAAAGCTTCTGGCCGCTGGTCAGCTTCTGGGGCTGCTGCCCGGCCACGGAAAAGTGGCGCGGATCGCAGGAAAACTGCACCTGAAACCGCCCGTACCGGTCGAGGATGTTGGCGGTGTTGCTCATGGTAGCCGTGGCCCGGTAAAAATAGCCCGGGTCATAGCCGTCGGCCAGATCATGCGGGCCGGGGCTGGCACAAAGCCAGTCCTTGATGGGCCGCAGCTCTTCCGCCGTGGGCCGCTTGCCGTGGAAGTACAGCTGGTAGGTCACGGTGATGTCGTCATAGTAGCCCAGGTTGGCGTGGAGCTTGCCGCTCCGGCCCGGCACCACATACTCTTGCAGCTTGGCAGCCGGGGTGGGGATGTTGGGCTTGTATTCGATATGAGCCCCGTACTCCTCGCTGCTATGGCCGTTAAAATACAGGTATCTGTCCACTGCTTGCGGCCTCCTCGTTGATCATCTGGCTCAGGCGGTCTATGGTGTACTGGGCCAGCTTTTCCTCGTCCATGCCGGGCTGTGCCTGGATGGTCATGGTCACGCCGCCCAGCTTGACCGTGCTGGACTTATAATTTTGCTCGTAGGATGGCGACGCCATGCCCACGTCGTACTGCATCTGGGTCTGCAAGTCGCTGCTGACATCCCGGGCCGCGTTGCGCAGGACATAGGCATTGTTTTTCAGGCTGTCCGCCATGCCGTGCACCATGTCCGGCATCCATGTCTCATAATCCCGCAGGGGGCCTTTGTCGGGCCGGGAAAAGTGCAGGAATGCGCGGATCACGCTGCCCACAAATTTTGCGGCTTTAGTCAGCCAGCCAGCTTTTGCGGCTACCGTCACCATGCCGGACGCCATGCCTTTTATCAGGTCGCTGCCCCAGGTGGAGCCAAGACCGGAGAGGTCGGTGCCCAGCAGGTTTCCCATGACAGACAGCAGCGCGGTGCTGATACCACCAGACAAGCCATCTTTCAGGTAGCCCGTGGCAAAAGCAGTGATACCGCCGCCGATGAGGCTCCCAAAGTCGATGTTGTCAAAAAAGCTGTCCCAGGCGCGGTATCCTTTGGCCATATCGGAAAACCAGCTGCCCAGGGGGCTTTTTTTCAGGCTTTTTGCCGTCTTTTCCAGCCCGCCCAGCTTGCCGTCCAGGTCGTAGATGAATTTGGAGAAGCCGCCCAGCACGCCCTCGGTGTATTTGATGTCGGTATCCAAATCCTGAGATTTTTCTTTGACGTCGGTTAAAACGCCGTTGACATAGGTCTTTGTCTCGGTCACGGTCTGCTTCTGCCCGTCTTTGATGCGGGTATAGCAGTCTGTCACCACCTCGGTGGCAGAGATCACCGTGTCTTTGATCTCGCCCGTCACGGCGTCCACGGTCTTGGCCGTCTGGGTCGTGGTCTCGGTGGTGCGGGTGATGTTACCCACCATGTTCTCGGTGCCCTTGACAGTCTCGGTGCGGGTGGTGGTGGCCGTGCGGGTCGCCTCGGCTACTGCGTCGCTGGTGGTTTTAGTGGACGTCACCACGCCATCCAGCAGAGTCTGCACCCGCTTGAAGTTCTGCTCCTGTCCGTCCACCACTTGCGTCCAGGTCTCGGTGATGGTCTGGGCCGTTTCCTTTGTGGTGCCTTTCAGCTTCTTGGTCGTGCCGTCGTAGACGTTGTAGGTGTTGTCGGCGGTTTCAGTCACCCGCTTGATTGCTCCTACAATGCCCTCGGTGCCAGTCACCAGCTCTGTGGCGGTAGAGGTCACACTGTCGGCCAGCTTTTTGGTGTCGGCTGCGGCTTTTTTGGTCTTGGCCGTAGAGCCGGAACCGCTTCCGCTTCCGCCGGTGCCTGTGCCCGATGTCGTCGGGCTGGTTTTCGGCTTGGACGAAGAGCGCCAATCTTCCCACTGGTCAGCGTTGGCCACGCGGTCTTGGTGCTTTTTCAGGCGTTCCTGCCGGGCTTTCTCAAGCTCCTGCTGCTTTTTGGCATTTTCTTGCTGCTTTCGGTCGTCTTCGTTGCTCAAAATCGCATTTGTGAAATTCTGAGCGCCCTCAAAAAGGCCACGGCCAAAATTTTTGGCGGCATTTAAGCCGGCACTCCAAAAATCGCCGGAGCCCAGCTTTTCAAGCAGCTGTTCCAGCAGGCTGCCGCCAGCTGCTACCACGTCACCGGCACCGGACAAAATGCCCTCGGCAAATTTTCCGGTGAGTTCGCCGCCTTTTTCCAAAATGCTGGGCAAGTCTTCAATCACTTTACTGCCAAAGCTTTCCAGCAGCGAACCGGCCGCAGAGACCAGCTTGGGGGCATTTTCGACGGCACCGTCAGCCAGCCCGGCCGCGATAGAAAGGCCCGTGTCCACCACGCCGTCCATGTTGGCGTTGGCATAGTCCACAAAGCTGTCGATGGCATTCCCGGCTAGCGCGTTTCCGGTGGCGATCATGCCCTGTGCGCCGTTGCTCTGCAAAGATTCTTGCAGTTCCTGCACCCAGGTATTTGCCAGCTCAACGCCCTGCCCAAGGCCATCCGTCAGGCCCTCGGTCAAAGAGCCTGTCAGCTGGGTGGCGTTGTCTTTCAAGGTAGAAATGCGGCCGTTTAGCGTCTGGCTCTGGGTCTCCATAGCCTGATAGTACCGCCCGCCCTCAGACGATGCGGCCATGAGTGCGTTGGTAAGCAGCTCATAGCTGACCGTCATTTTCTGGGCTTCTGCGGTGCTCTTGCCGGTGTAGTCGGCCAGGATGCCGTAGACATCAATGCCAGCATAGGCAAATTGTTTGATGTCTGCCGCCGTGGCTTTGCCCGCGTTTTTGATCTGCTGGAGGTTTTGCGCCATGCGGCTCAACTCGTCGTTTCCGCCGCCGGTGGCAGAAACGGCATCACCAAGAGCTAAGATCACTTTGCGGGAAGAATCGGCATCCACGCCGGTGGAGATCAAAAGCTGGTTTGCCTTTACAAGGCCAGCCGTATCAAAGGGAGTGCGGGCAGCATCCTGCTTGATCTGCTCCAAAGCAGAGTCCGCCGCGTCCTGGCTGCCCAGCATAGTGGTCAGTGCTACCTGATACTGCTCCAGCTGGGCGTTGTAGGAAACGCCCGCATTGATGATCTTTTTGCCTGCATCGACTGCCTTGGAGCCAGCAGCTTCAAAAGCATCCGCAATGAGATTTCCTTTTACGACAGCTCCAGCCAGATCATCGAAAATACCTTTTCCGGATTTTCCGGAAAAATTTTGCAGGCTTTCGGTGGCCTTATCCGTTTTGGCTGCAAACTCTCCGAGGCCGTTTTCGGCATCGGAGAGGCGGTTTTTCATGTTGGCAAGGTCAGTATTGGTTTTATTGATGGCTGTGCGGTAGGCGGAGGCTTCCACGCTCATTTCGCCATACTTTGCCACAGCCTTTTGCAGCATTCCGGTCTGTGCACTTAAAGCCGTTTCCTGTGCTTCGATTTGCTTTCGGAGAACTGCTGCAATGGAGGTTGCACGCTCTTGCGCGGTTGCATTTTTCCCCAAAGACGCTGTTGTGGCGTTGAGCTCAGAAGAGTACTCTTTCTGCTGTGCGATGATGTTTCTCATCTGCTGGCGGTATTCCTGCTCGCCCTCAACGCTGATTTTGGGGCCAATGTCCGTTCTATTTGCCAAGCTTTACCACCTCCTCACTCGATATTTTCCAGTTCATCCACGTCAACGTGGATTTTTTGGCTTGCGCCGTTTTCGATTTGCATACACGCCATATAATCCAGCATCCGGCCCATGGGGCAGGCCAGCGTTTCGCGCTCGCTCATGCCCAGCTTGCGGCCGTAGTATAAAAACCACGAGGTGTTCAGCCGGATTATGTGGCGCTGTCGGCGTTTTTTGGGCTGTTGTCCGGTGCCACTTCGATCTCACGGGAAGAGCCGCCCTTGAGGGCCAGCAGAACGCTGTTCCACAGCTGGACGATCTCTGCGCCGGAAAGAATCGCTTCCAGCACTTCATCTTCCGGCAGCGGATGAAGCGCTTTTGCGGCCTCGATTTCTTTTTCGTCACCGGAAAATTTGGCAGACTGGAGGAGATAGTTGACGCCGCCGTCGCACAAAGGGCGTGCAGCGGCCAGCACAGCCCGCAGAAATCCGGAAACTTCGTCCTTTTCTGCATGATCTGCAATGCTCTTTCCGGCAGCGCTGACAGAGCCGAAGCTCTTTTCCAGCACATCTGCCGCGCCAATAGTCAAGCAAAACGGATATTTTTTGTTTTTGATGTGAGCCCAGACGATGTACTTGTCTTCCATGCTTACTTATCCCCCAGCACTTTCTTGATAAACGCCACGGCTGCTGCCTCGGTGGTAAACAGCGTTTTGGGCATGATCTTCCACACCTTTTTGGCGCTGTCGTCCCGCAGGATGTTGTAATCCAGCGTCTGGGTCTGCCAATCCACAGAGTCGCCCTGGGTGGTGGCGTCGTCGTTGGGCACCTTGAACTTGATCTTGGTCAGAACGATGGCTTTCCAATAGCTCTTGCCGTCACGCTGCACTTTCTTCACAGCGCCCAGGCCCAGGTAGGGAGGATCCATTTCCTGGTCATACTGATATGTCTCCACGGCCACATCGGTGGTGACGCTGTTGCCGTCCTTGAGGCCCATCACAAAGGCCTCTTCCTCGGGGGTGAGGCCGTCGATCTCACAGGAGCCGGTGCCGCTGGTAAAGGTTCCGCCGCCCACGGTCTCGGCCAGCTGGTCATCGGCGTAGAAGTCGTTGTCGTCGCTGGTGCTCACGTCGATGCTCATGGACACGGAGCGGCCCAGTTTGCGCACACCCGTGTAAGAGACCACGCCGCCCTCGGACGCATAGGTGGCAACGTGGATATTGGAAAAGCCAGTGGTCACAACACCATTATTGTTTGCCATATTTTCCCTCCAAAAGATAAAAGAAAAGCAAGGTGTCCACAGTGGACACCTTGCCGGGGTTGGTTATTCGTCTATCAGTGCAGCGATTTTTTCTTCGATCGTCACTTCCATGGCGTGCTCTGCATCCTTGCGGATTTTCTTCACGGCAGGAGCGATGAACGGCGTTTTGTTGCGGATGCTGCTTCCGCTTTCGACACTGCGGGCAATCAGTGCGTTCGGCTGCCCCTTGGGGTAAGTCTTGGTGCGCACTTCGTTGTACCCGCTAAAGCCGATCTTGGTATTCCAGGCAAAATTTTTGTGCTCCATGACGGCGATGCCAAGGCCGTTTTTGAGGCCGTCGGCCTGTTCCTTGGTCACGCCATCGAGGAGCGTGCCGCTCTTTTTATCCTCTTCCGAGAGGTAAAAGTATTTTTGCCCGGGAGGCAGGCTGTGCACGGTGATGTCGTCGATGGAGCTTTTGATGGCGTCCGCCACGACTTTTGCACCCTGGTATACAGCCTGCTTGCAGATGTCGTCTGTATTACGGCCCAGCTTTTCCAGGTTGCGGAGATACTGGGCAGAGCCTTTTGCAGTGATTCTAGCCACAGCCTGTCACCGTCCATCTCCATTCATAGTGCCAGATGCCGCGGTCTGCCTCATACTGCACCGAGTTCAGATACCAGGTGATGCACTCAGAGGCGTCAAAGCTCGTCTCTAAAGCCTCGCACCATGGGTCAAGCTCGATTGTTGTAAAAAGGTCTGTCGTGCCCGTGACGGCCCTCTCTGCGTGCTTTCCGTCGACGCTGAAATCATCTGCGCCATCTTCCTGCCACACAAAGTACCGCTTGGACTTCATCCGGCCCCCGTGGCTCACCTGGTCGGTGACTGCCGTGTGGGCTGCAATGATGCATTCACTCCACGTCATGGTCGTCCTCCTTGGTCAGCCGGGCGTCAAAGTTTTCTTCCACGTCCCGCAGGCTTAAATCCAGCGCGGGCGGGTAGCAGCCCTCCACGGCCTGCACCGTGTCGATGCGGTAGCGCTGGCCGTCTTCGGTCTGTGCCACGTCCTGGGAGCTGATCGGGATGCCCGGGCAGGGCACCCGCACCACCCGGACGATCTCGGCATTGTTCTGGCGGCTGAGGTACAACCGCTTGATGCCCAGCTGCCGCTCCTCGTACCGCAGCACGCATTTCTGGGTGAGCTTGTACACAGGCTGGCGGCCCGCCGGGGCCATGTCGGTGACGCCATAGACGATCACCGCGCCGCTGTTAAAGTTCTGGCTGATCTCAGCCGTCGGGCGCGTCGGCAGCTTTCGCGGCATACGCGGTCACCCGCCTTTCATTTTGTGCGGCCAGGATGAGGTGGCGGTAGTTGTTCTCAAAAATATCCGCCGCCCCGTCCCGGGTATAGCGGATATAATCAAAAAGCAGGCTGCGGTGGAGGCCGGGCTGGGTGTAGTCCTGTGCCGCGCCGATCTTGCCATCCAGATACCCCATGCCCGCCACGGCGATGCCCCAGAGCTTTTTCTCCAGTTCGTCGTCTTGCCATGTAATATCGAGATAGTTTTTGATGTCGGGCAGCAGCGCAGGGCGAATATCATCCCACGCGGTCGTCATGGTCAGGATTTGGTCACGGTGACGGTGTAGGTCTTGGTGGTGGTGCCGTCCTCAGCCGTCACGTTGATGGTCACGGTGTTCTCGCCGTCTGCCCAGGTCGCAGCCTTTCCGTTCTCGATCACCTTGGTACCCACCTTGACCTCGATCTTTGCGCCTGCATTGGCCGGAGTGGCGGTGATGGTGGTGGTAGCCGCTTCCGTGGATGCGGTATAGGTGATGCCCGCAGAGGTAAAGGCCGGGCTCAGGGACAGGTTGCCCAGCTTCAACGCGCTCAGGGTGGCGTCAGTGGACGGGGTAGGGGCTTCCACGGTGGTCACCTTGTAAGGCACGGGCTGCAGGCCGGAGATGTCCAGGTTGAGGAAGGCATTGTTGTCCATGGGCAGGCCGTTGGCATACAGCTTGATGAGATAGACACGCTCATCCTCCAGGAAGCGGTAGTCGTCGGAAAACTCGATCTTGCCGCCCTTGTTCATGCCCACAGCGGCAAAATACAGACGGCCCACGCCAAACACGGCCTGGCCGCGCGGCAGTGCTGCGGTCTTGATGACGGTCATGTCCACGGGCAGCACGTCCTTGCGGTAGGTGCCATCCGGTGCCTTGACGGTAGTGGCAGGCATCACGCGCTGGTAGTAGTCCTGCGGGTTGACCAGGAAAATGAGGTCGTCCGGGTCGCGGTCTTTGCCGTTGGGGGTGACGGCCAGCAGGGAGATGAGGTTGCCGATGGTGGTGGGTTCCAGATCGGTGACTTTGGTCTTTGCCTTTTCGGGGTACTTGCCGCCCTGCACGCTGGCGCTCTCGGACACATCGCGGATCATGCCGATGGGCTGATCGTTACCGTCGCCCATGACGATGCCCTCTTCCAGTCCGTTGGCGATAGCTTCCGCCAGAATGGCGCGGATGTAGCGATCCAGCCACTCGGGGCCGAGGTCGAGCTGGGCCTTGCAGATGGGTACAAAAGCCGACAGCTTAAAGAGGCCGACATCCACTTCCTTAAAGCCGGAGGTCAGCTCTTCCACGATTTTGGCACACAGCTTACCCCATGCGCCTTTGTGGCGGCCATCGGTGTTCATCATCATCCGGATGGCACCGCCGGTAGGGGTAAAGTTGATCTTGCTCAGGAGCGGGTGGCTTTCGGTCAGATCATCCATCACACGAGAAATGATGGTCTGAGGGAAGACGACGGAAACGTCGTTGAGGGCCTGCTTGGGGTTTGCGCTCTGCATAGCCTTGGTGACAGCCTGGTAGTAATCACGCTCTTCGGTGGTCAGCTGGCGGACGCCCCGGGCATACAGTGCGGAGTCATCCAGCTGCTGGCGCAGGCCGTTGATCTGGCTCTCATACTCCTCGGCGTTGATCTCGCCGATGGTCTGGCACATCTCCATAAAGATGCTGGGGATGTCGTCGGATGCATTGTTTTTGACAGCATCGGTCAGCTGCTGGCGCAGGCCGTTGAGCTTCTGGTTTTTCTTGTAGAGTTCAGAAAGATGCATATCATTTTCTCCTTTTCAGGTATTCAAAAAGCCGCGCCCAGTATGGGTGCGGCTTTGCGGCTGATTAAAATTTGGCGAACAGCTCAAGCACAGAGTGCTGTGCCGGGGGCGGTGTCTGCGGGTCGGGCGGCCTCTGAGGCGGGGGCGTCTGGCCCGGCACCACCAGCATCTGCCGGATGATGAGGTCTCGCACGCTCTGGGAAGCGGCCTTGCTGGAGGCCTGCTTCTGGATACTGGTTGCCAGGCCCATCTCCAGCACTTCCTCGGGGCTGTACCACGTCTTGCTGTTCAGCAGGTCGGTGACGGCCTGTTCGGTCATGCCCGCAGCGGTAAAAGCGCCCTTGCCGATCTCAGTCAGCTTGTCCAGCTCATCGGCAGCAGCGCGGAGGTCTTCGGAGTAGCCATAGCCGCCGCCGAGCACCGGGTGAAAGTAAAAGGCGCTCACGTTGTTGGCCACCCGCTGGGAGCCAGCCAAAAAGGGGTAGATGGCCGCGCTGGCCACGAAGCCGTCCGCATAGGTGTTGACCTTTGCGTTTTTGGCGAGCAGGGCGTTATAGATGGCAAAACCCTCAGCCACCTCGCCGCCGTAGCTGTCCACATGCACGTTGATCTCGGCCAGGTCGCCTGCCTGCTCCAGCTGCCGGGTAAGGCGGTAGGCGCTCACGTCGCTCTCCACATAGGGAAAACTCGTGATGTCGCCGAAGATGTAGATGTCGGCCTGTTCGCCCGACTGCTGAAAATCAAAGTACGGTTTAGGCACTGTTTTTTCCTCCTGTCTGGTTGATTTCGGTTGCGGCATTGCGGGCCACGCTGTCCACGGTGGAAATGTTCTTGGTCATCCAGTGAATGTTTGCCCACTCATCCGGCAAGGGCTCAAGGCCTGTGGCCTCGCGGCATTCGTTGATGGAGCTGTAGGCGCTCTCGATCAGCTTTTCGATGTTGGCCGCATTGCTCAGCATGTCAAAGTGCTGGATGGTGGAAGTATCCACAGTCATCCGGTCGCCGCCTTTCCAGGCGTTGATGCCGTAAAGCTTGCGGTTACACTCTTCGCTGATCTGGGCGGCAAGGGGGTCAATGCAGGTCGTCAGCCAGTGGGTCACCACATCGCTGATCCCAGCCACATCTCCCTGCACCAGCACCGGAGGGATGCCAAGGCCCCGGGCCGTAAAGGTGAAGATATCATCCACAAGGGCCCGGATGTCCCGGGTGTCCTGTGCTTTGCCCTCACCGCCAAACTGCTCGAAATTGTAGCCGTTAAACTCGGGCAGGATACCGGACTTACTGGAAAGAAACGGCTTGTACTGGGCGTCCAGCATCTCGCCAAAATCCTTTTCAAATTCGTCCTTGCCCTCGGCCACCGCGTCGATGTGCACTTTGAGGTGCTGGCCGGAGTTCCGGATGGTGGCTTTCATGGTGGCCTGCACAAGATTGTTGTAGCTCTCATACAGCCCATCTACCACGGCTTTGGCATTTGTGCTGTTGAGGGTGAAGTGAAGCACCTCGCTCTCTTTCAGGGTGCGGGTGTATGCCTGGTCGCCCACCTGGATGTCTTTATAGATTTTTTCCTGGGTGGGGATGTAGTCAGGCTTTGCCCAGCTGTCGGCTACCACCAAATTCAGCCGCCCGCCCCGCACCAGCGGCACAAGCAGCGCCTCGTTGTGGGCGTATAGCTTGTAAATGGCTTTTTGCCAAAATTCGGTGCTGTTTTCGTTGATGTTAGGCTCCACGTTGAAAAGATAGTAATAATCTTTTTTCACGGAGTTGCCTTTTTCGTAGGTCTTAAACTCGCAGTTTGCAATGGCTTTGGCGATGAGGTTTACACAGCTGTTAAAAGCCAGCTCCCGCAGGCGGTATTCTTGCCAGCAGCTCACCCAGTCCAGGCCGTTTGCCCCGGGGCCGGAGATGCGCACCTCTTTTTCCGTGATGCCGCCCTCGGGCGGGGCTTCTGCCTGCTGTGGCTTACTGCCCACGCCAAAAAACTGGCCCACTTTTTCAAAAAAGCCCATGTTGTTTTTCTCCTTTACCA
>ERZ1034687.1134-NODE-1134-length-14805-cov-7.167254_pt1 | contig 14805 bp, 11 predicted proteins | sample MGYA00520704_ERZ1034687 | MGnify/ENA primary metagenome ERZ1034687 (study PRJEB33766, sample SAMN09781762) | gut metagenome | biome: gut microbiome | host: Homo sapiens | place: Madagascar | study: EMG produced TPA metagenomics assembly of the PRJNA485056 data...
GGGTTAGCTTTTTTACATCTGTATCTCCACAACCTTATCCACATCAGTAGGCACGCTGTCGAGTGTAATGAGCACTCCGCCTTGACACTTCTGCATCTTGACAGCTTTGCGCGAGACGTAATCTACGGCATGCTTTGCGTTCTTGTCGGTGATGGGAAGGAAGAGCGAACGGTCCTTGAGGTTGAGGATATGTACGAATATCTTGTTGTCTTTTTCTGTTGTAACGCCCCAATCGCGTGGCGATACGCGTCCGCCACGTGTACCATATATGGTCTCACCGTATGTCTTCATCCATTCGCCCATCTTCTTAAGGCGCTGCACAGCCACTGCGGGCAGACATCCGTCGGGTTGCGGACCGATGTTCATAAGGAGGTTGGCGTTGCGACCTGCTGCCTTTACAAGATAATGTATGAGAGTCTTTGTCGACTTGTAGTTCTGGTCGGTAATCTTATATCCCCACATACCGTTCATTGTTTCGCATGTTTCGAGCGGCAGTTGTGAGATTGACTGACCTGAGAGTCCGGCTGTATTCTCGCCTGGCAGGTCGCGTTCGAACATCTGGAAGTCTTCGCCTTCGAATGGAGTCTGGTGGTGGTTATTGCCAATGAGGCAAGCAGGCTGCAATCGATGGATGAGAGCATACTGCTCGGGCAGGCGCCAATCGAATGACGGATTGATGTCCTGATCCCACCATCCGTCAAACCAGATGGCTCCCACCTTGCCGTAGTTGGTGAGGAGTTCGGTGAGCTGATTGTTCATGAACGTATAGTATGAGTCCCAGTTCTGCTTCTCAACGGGTCGACCAGTGCCGAGACCTGTACGACCAAGCGGGGCGTCTTCACGCTGCCAGTCGATATGTGAGTAATAGAAGTGGATGTCGATGCCTTGACGGTGGCACTCGTCAGCAAGTTCCTTCACGATGTCGCGCTTGAATGGTGAAGCGTCTACAACGTTATAGTCGGAATATTTCGACTTGAACATTGAGAATCCTTCGTGGTGACGAGTGGTGAAGCATATATACTTTGCGCCCGAAGCCTTGATTTGCGACACCCATTCCTTTGCGCTGAATCGAGAGGGGTAGAAGCCTCCAGCTAGTTTGGCGTATTCCTTATAGTTGAGGTTGTTGTTGGTCATAGTCCATTCACCGGTGGCAAGCATAGCGTACAGACCCCAGTGAAGGAATATTCCGAACTTGGAGTCCTGGAAATGTTTGCGTGCTGCGATGTTGTCGGCAGAGGGTGTGTAGGTTTGATTAGTGTTAGCGGATGCTGTGAGTGATAATGCCAGCATAGCCGCTGCCAATAGCTTTTTCATAAGTTGTTGTTGGGTTATGGGTTATAATTGTTTCGCAAAGTTAACCTTTTTATTCGTATTGGTGAAGAATTATACAAAAAAAGTTGGGCAACCTCACGGCAGCCCAACCCAATAACTATTAAAACGTGTAATACGATAAGATCTGAGTCTGTTATGTTTATGTGTTGGTTTTCTAATGTTTATATTCTATTGCCTATAACCTTTCTGCTTATTTCTTGCGAGCGGCACGTATTTTATGTGTTGCCATTCGTCCATTTTCTACGCTACTGCTTCCGCTTGAGTATATATACGCATTTGTATTGTCGTTGGCGGCAGTAGAACTCCAGTATGTACCTGATAACGGATATTCAGTATCTGTAATTCCCATTTGCTCATTGCTTGCAGGGAGATACCACAATATGTCCTTTTCATCTATATCAGGAACGTAGAATACAACTTTGTTTCCTTCAGGATCCTTTTGCTCTCTTTTTTCTACGTTAAATTTATTTTTCATTACAACCATTTTGGCTGCAAAATTCTTTACTGTTTCATAATGTCCACCTTCTGTTTTTTTATCTTGCCATTTATAGCCTAAGATTTTTAGGTTGTCAAAGTCTTGTTCCATTTCACTAATAGAACCAATGTTCTTGAACGTGTACAGTTTTCTGGTATTATCCAATCCATCTTCTTTGCTCATACCTACATTCAGGCTATTATTCAAAGCAGTATAGTCAATGGTTGCTGTTGATACTGATCTAAAACCAACTACAAACTTATAGCTTGTAGTTAAATAATCAACATTAGCTGTTTTATATGAATCGGCAACCCATTTGAACAATAACGCTAAGAATCCTTTATAGCTATATGTTACCTTTCTGTCCCATAAGAATCCGAATGGATAGTTACCGCCATTGTTTTCTTCAATGCGTTCGTATCCTACATTGCCGCCATTCCAACTTGGACACTTCTGTATTATTGTCTTTGTTGCAGCATCTGCGTCTGAAGTACCCTCTACTTTCAGTGTAATGGTAATGCTTCGGTCGCTATTTCCTATGTTTTCAGGTATGAAAACGTAAGCGTCTGTTTCAATGTTACCAGTGCCATAGACAGTTGCAGTTCCTCTTGCGCTTTGGCTTGTTAACTTTTTACTGATAATTTCACCTTCGTCATTTCTTTTGATTTCAACATATTTATCAATCCAGAATCCCTGCTTAGCGACATTGAGTGCTCCGTCTTCTGGGTTGTCCAACAGTACCGATACGTCAATGCCGTTGTATTTCTCTCCGTCTATTTTGGCGGAGAGTGTCCATTTTGTGTTGGAATCCAAGTTTGACAAACTTATCTTTATTGGTTCTATCACATAGTGAGCATCAACAAATTCTGATACATTATCAATATTCAGCTCATACTCTGGTGTAATAGAGAGGCGATAGGTCACGGTCTTGCCCATTGGCCATACGGCTCCGTTGAGTGATGCGCTCAGTATGCGGTCTTTGCCAGATATGTTGTCATGGAAAGCCACTTCGAGTTTGCTGTCTGCGCCTAAAGTCTGGGGCAGGAGCATGAATGTAGATTCACCGGCGTTGAGATAGGTGCCGTTAGGAGTGGTGCTTGTTGTTGCCTGGTTGGGCGAAATGGTGAAGTCGGCAGTAGAGTTGTTGAGTGTCCATACAGAGCTTACCATGTCGTATGTTCCAGAGTTCTTTACGCCCTTAAGCGATACACTCTTGATGGTTCCGGCAGTCATTGTCTTGCCTGTCTTGATGATGACGGCGGTGCACAGGTGCTTGAACTGCAAACCTACGGGTGTGCATGTGGCATCGTTAGAGGGATTGCTTATGAAGCCAGTGGCAGCGGCAACGATGTCGCGCTGGTTCTTTGCCTCGGCAGGAGTGGTGTACTGGAGCGTAGTTGCATTAGGATTGTTGGGTACAGACTGGAATGCGGCATCCGTAGGAGCCCACGCCAAGAAGCGAAGCTGACGGTTGGAGCCTGGCCAATAGTAGACTTTGGAAGGCACCCAGTTAGTGCCCGTCTTCGTTGCAACATCGTCCATATAGTACTGCGTGCCGACGTTGCCGTTCTCCTTGACGGCAGCCACAACCTTAAAGTCGTTGTACATGCTTGTCTGCATAGCTGCGCGTGTAGCAGGTCTGCCTGCATTGCTGTTGCCGATACCGTCGGTCACAACGGCACGCACGCAGAGTGTGTCGGCAGAATTGTCCGAGCGCAGAGTGTAGCGGGCAGCTGTATAGCCGTCAGCAGAATTGTTTGCGCGTGTAGAAGCACCGTTTTCGGTAGATACGCCGAAGCTGATGCCGTCGGTCTTCGTTTCCGCTTTGCCGAGAAAGTCGTCGCTGCTGCATGAAAAGAGCGACGCTGACAGTAGCACAGCAGCGATGCTGGCTGTCAAATGGTGTATTTTCATTATTCCTTTCATCTTAGTTCGTTTTTGTGGTTGTTGATAATTGTGAGTGTAAGGGGAACATTCAACCCCTTACACCCTGTAGTATTAGATGTTTGTTGCAGTCTTCACATTGAACGACTTGTCTGTAAAGTCTTCCCACTTAGCAACTGTAGCAGTGAACTGGATTGGGCAAAGTACCTGGTCAGGATTGATGTTCTCTGCAGTGAATTTAGCTACGAACTGATAGCTCAATCCCTGTGTCATTGCTGTTTTAGGCAGAGTCACAGTGTGATTGTAAACGTCTGTAACGCCATGGTGTACACGTGTAACTTTGAATGTAAGATTGTAAGCCTTGTCGGCAGGAATCATGTACTTGTGAGCTGTTTCTGCCTTTCCGTTCTGCTCCATAGCAGCTGCACCACCGAATTCAAGTGCGCCAGTTGTCTGACCTGTAGTCCAACTGAGGCCTGCAAGCTGTTCTGCGAGTGTAGCTGTACCAGATGTGTAGGCATCATTAATCTTTACATCAGAAACAGTAAGCTTAGAACCGTCAGCCATTCCGTTCTCAAACTGGAAGCGAACGCGTGAAAGCATGTGGTTGAATGTCAAGTCAACCGGTGCAGGGCATCCGTTACCTTCTACAGTCTCCTTCTTCGCTGCTGCATAGATAAGGTCTGTTTCGCCAGTTCTATTTTCAAATGTAAGCGAACCCCAAGTGTTGATTACAGTAGGAGCAGTGAATGTGTAGGCATTATTCGGAGCGAGTGCTACGAAGCTATAAGCATAACCCTTCTCCCAATAAACTGGCGGAGCATACGACCATGCGCGATTTTCCTTTGTCACATCCTTAGCAACGAACGGAGTACCAGTCTGACCGTCCTTGCTCATCAAACCCCATACCTTGAATGCTTCGAGGCCGTCAGTAGTGACGTCATTAGCGGCACGTGTAGAGTTGTTAACGAAGGTCTTGAAGCCGATAGCATTGCCCTTAGCCATTTCTACTGTCTCGTCACTGTTGCAAGCTGTGAGCGCGAGGCCCATTGCTGCCAAACCCATAATAAATAATTTCTTCATAGTGTTTAATTTTTAGAGTTGGTTATTAATTTAAGTTATTGAAATATTATTTCAGTGGAATAACGATGTCTTCGTAATCGCCCCATCCGTCAATCTTGACGTCGAAGCCTGAGCCTCCCTGCCATCCGTCCTTGTCGGATATTTCCAGCCCCTTTACAATGATAACGCCGCCTTGTGGCTGTTTCTCAATCTGATCGGTCACGTCGAAGTCGAAGTTCTTTATGAGTCCGTTCTTTAGTCTTACCTCTAAGTTCAGTGCATAGCTGCGCTGTCCACGTGTGGGCTGATAGAGTGAGTTGGGCCAGTCGGGCACTCCGAACGATGTTACTATAGCCTGCGCTCCCCAAGGTTCGAGTGTGCAGTCGTAGAGCAGAGTGGCTGCCTCTTTTGATGTGCGTCCGCTGTTCATATATACAGCAGCAGCCATGCCCGACAGTGCTCCGCGCACCAGTCCTACATATTCCAGACCCTTGCTGAATTCGTATCTCACTAAATACTTGAACACCAGCGGGTGCATCGTTACGGGCATTACTACCTCTTCGGTAGTGCGTTGCGACGTATACTTCTCGTTATAGTTGCCATAGAGCATATCGGGCATGTTCACAGTAGGTTCGCTACGGCTGGCGTTGCCCTTAAACGGATTGCCCATGTACGTAGAACGTGTTCGGGTGCGTGTGGTAGCCTTGGCAGAAGCATACGAGTACATATCGTCGAAGAGAATGTATTCGGTGTCGTTGTTGTAGAACAGCAACTGATGGTTGCCCGGTCGCAATCCTACCACGTCGCCCTTGGCAGGCATGTTGACCATGTCGCTTACGCCCGACTCGCTGAATACGTGCATTCTGAGACCCTTTGGCACATCGGGCCTAAGCTCGTTGTAGGTCATGCCGAAGCGGTCGGGCCATTCCTCTTCGCCCTCCCACACACTGTTGTCGCCGGGGTTTATCTCCCATTCCTGCTCGTATGTGGCAACGACGCGGAAGTCGTACTTGGGTGCATGAACGTCGTGGTCGAAGCACAGGTCCTTGTGTTCGCACGATGAGAGTGTCGGTATGGCGAGTGCCATAGCGCATAGTGTGCCGAGTATCAACTTGGCTGAATTCTTGCAGTTAATCATTTCTCGCCTCCTTTCTTCGTTTTCGTGTTGTAGTTGCCATGTCCGAGAAGCCAGACGAGCGATACTTCAACCTTTGTCGGGCCTATCCACTTGCGGTTTTTGGTGGCTTGCCATACGTAGTGGCCGTCGAGCGGAGTGTATTCATAGTAGCGTCCGCCCATGTATCCGGCTGCCAGACTGAAGTCGATGTTCAATCGTCGTGCCACAGGCATTGAGTAGCCGTATTCGGCACCGATAGTATAGTTCATGCGGTCCCACAATGTGCCGCCGGGCTTTCCGCCCATATATCCCTTGCCACCGAATTCGATGTCGTAGGTGAGCATCTGTGCATTGATGCCGATGTGGTGCCCCTGCAGAGGCTTCTCGGCTGCCTTGGCTCCGAAGTACTTGCGTACGGTGAGTCCGCCGCCGTATACTCGCCAGTAGCGATGGCTCTTGTTGCGGCTCCACCATCCGTACATCCAGTCGGCTGCTACGCTCCAACGCTTGCCGAGCGAGAACTCAACGCCTACGTTGGGCACAAGGAGTGCATCGTATAGCATATTGGTCTTGATGGCGAAGTAGGCAGGTTGCTTGGTGTCTACGATGGGTTCGGGCTGTACTACGGGTTCGGGCTGCTTTGGTTCTTCTGGTACGGGTTGCGGTTCGGGCTGGGGTGCAGGCTCGTTCTTCTTGCGAATGGTTACGAGGATGGCACTTGCATTGCGTACCGAGGGGAAGAACTTGTCGAGCATATAGTTCCATGTGCGTCCGTAGTTCATGTCCATGAGTCGCTTCTTGCGGCTGTCGACGAGTGCACCATATTTATTATATGTGTATTCTGGAGTCTCGAGCAGCTCGTGCAGCACCTCTTTCTTGTTGGGCATGTCAGATTTTTCGACATAAATGGCGAGCTTCTGCCATGCGTCCGACCATTCCTGACGCTTGATTATGTCTTCTGGCAACATGATGCGCTGGCGTACATACTGCTCCATATTGGCACAGCGACGCTGGGCGAGCTTGCGGTTGAGCTTGCTGCCTCCTTCGGGTGATGCCGATCCGCAAAACGTAACTTGAGTAAGTTCAATTGTTGTGTCGTTTCTTACTTCGTTAAGAAACTGTATTACGTCGTTCAGATTTGCTTCGTTGTTTTCGAACTTGGGGTCAAGCAAACTTGATCCTACCCTAAATCCGATACAAACTTCTTTCTTGTCGTTTTCTTGGGCTGCGGCGGTTTGCACGGCAAGCGCCAAGAAGATGAATGCTATAAATCGTATCATAGGCAATCGTCTTAATTTAGTCTTTTTATTATTTTTGTGTTATGTTGTCAGTTTAGTCGTCAGCCAGTATTACCCGTCTGTAGGCAATCTTGCCTGTCGTTAGTTCATTCTGCCTGCAATTCGTCCTGTTGCTGGCATTGTTTCATCAAAATGTACGTCTGTTGTTTTGTTTTGTTAAGTCTTCTGTGTCAGAATGCAAGGTGTTGCGTTGTTCTTGCATCTTTACGTCGGCAAATTTAGCGATTTAATACGAAACGACAAAATTTTTAGAGCGAAAATTTACATTAAATTTGTTGGGTGGGCGCACAATGCGGGTCGAGGTTCCTTTTGAGGAGGAACCTCGACCCTGTTGTGGTGTTGAGGTGTTGAGATGTTGTGATGGTGTTGGTTTGATTTGTTGCTTATATATATAATAAGGTGTAATGGTTGTTGGCAACATTCAACACTTAACATTTAACATTCAACATTTTTCCTCTAACATTCAACACTTAACATTTAACATTCTCCAAAAGGACTCCTTTTGCCTTCCAAAACGAATCCTTTTGCTCTCCAAAACGAGTCCTTTTACCAACAAAAAGGAGCCCTTTTGCAGTGCAAAAGGACTCCTTTTGAAATACGGTTGTTGTAAGTATGCTGTATACTGGTGTGTTGACGTCGTTTTTATTCCTCAACCTTCTTGGTCTTGGGCAACACCAGATTGAGCACTACGCCTACTACAGCGGCGAGTCCGATGCCCGATATTGCGAACGAACCCGATGAGAGTACGGCACCGCCCAGGCCCATTGTGAGCATCACAGAAATGATGATGACATTGCGGGTGTCGTTCATGTCGACCTTATGTTGCATAAGATTCTGTACGCCTACGCTTGCTATCGTTCCGAACAGCAGCAGCATGATGCCGCCGAGCACGGCTTGTGGGATAGACTGCAGCAGTGCGCTGAGCTTGCCGATGATAGAGAAGCAGATGGCTGTGGCAGCCGAAATGCGTATTACGGCAGGCGATGTCACCTTGGTGATAGACATGGCTCCGGTCACTTCAGAGTAAGTAGTCTCGGGTGGTCCGCCAAGCAATGCCGATGCAAGGCAGGCACATCCGTCGCCAAGCATGGTGCGATGAATGCCAGGATTTTCAACGAAGTCCTTCTTGGCAACGGCACTTACCACGTAAACGTCGCCAATGTGCTCAAGCACGGGGGCTATCGCTACGGGTATCATATAGAAGAACGGTGCCCACTCGAAGTGGGTGATGGTGTCGAACTGTACCGGTATGGCCAGCCACGATGCCGATGCCACACCCGAGAAATCAACCTCGCCAAGGCATATAGCGAGTATGTAGCCCACGATGACACCGCTGATTATGGGCACCAGCTTCATCAGTCCGCGGCAGAATGTCAGTATGGCAATGGCTGTGATGAGCGACGCGAAGGCGAGAAGCCAGTTGGTCTTTGCCATGTTGACGGCACTGCCCGAGAGCGAGAGGCCTATGAGTATGATGACCGGACCGATCACTACCGGAGGGAAGATGCGGTCGAGCAGACGCTTGCCCTGCCACTTTACGAGTGCGCTCACAATGAAGTAGACGAGCGACACGGCTGTAAGTCCGGCGAGAGTGCCGGGCAATCCCCACTGCTGTGTGGCTGCAATGATAGGGGCAATGAATGCAAACGACGAGCCAAGGAAGATGGGCACCTTGCCGCCTGTAACGAAGTGGAAGATGAATGTGCCCAATCCGGCTGTGAATAGCGCCGTAGCGGGATTGATACCAATGAGCAGCGGCACCAGCACCGTGGCACCGAACGCCACGAAGAGGAACTGCACGCCGACAAGGGTTTTCTTTGTTAGCGATAGTTGTTCTGTATCCATTTTGTTTTGTTGTAGTTACTTCACGAGTATCACGAGGTACTTGCTGGTCGACCAGAATATCTGCGGGTTGTTGATGCGCAGCACATATTGCTTGTTGGCATCCTGCTGTAGGGTGTACGAACTTGACGGGTGCATGGTGAGAATGCGTGCCGACTTAGAGTAGAGCTTTATCTCCTTGTCGACGCGGATGTCGATCTTGGTGAAGTAGCGCTTGTTGAAGTTCGACTCAAGCACCTTTGATCCTTCGAGGATGTGCTGTTCCTTCAGCTCCTTCTTGGTTCCGAATACAAACCATGCGGTGTTGAGCTGCTTGTCCTGAGCGTTGATGGTCTCGCTCTTCTGCGATGATTCTGTCTTCAGACTCGACACGTTGTCGTTGAGAGTGTTGACAGCCTGGTCGAGTTCGGCAATGTGTATGTCCTTGGCATCGAGTTCGGCACGCAGCTGCTTGAGCTGGTTGTCCTTCTCGTCAATCTGCTTTACGAGGTCTTCGATTGTCTTGCGTAGCTGGTCGCCCTTAACGCTCGACTCGCGCATCTGCTGTCGCAGCTTCTCGATGAGGGCACGGTTCTGCTTCATCGTGTTCGAAATGAACTGTATGTTCTCGATAATCTGACGGCGCTTGTTGGCTCCTTCGCCGTTCTTCACGATGCTCACACGGTTCTGGGCTTCGTCAATCTCGCGCAAACCTTCCTGTATTTGGTTGAAGGTTTCCATCATATCGTTGATTTCGTTGTCCTTCTGGGTTATCACGCGTTGCAGCGAGTCGCTTTGTACAGCGCCCTCTGCCGATTGCTTTTTGTCACTGTTGCCACATGATGCGAAGGCAACTACTGCCAATGCAAATAATAAAAACTTGAACTTTTTCATATTTGTCAGGGTTTGGTTATTATTCTTAATGTTGTCGATTGTTGTTCTCTTTTTATAGATTTTGATAATCTTCTTTATCGAATATCTATTCTTCTTCTCTGAATTTCTTCTTCTTGAATTCTTCGGGAGCGGCTTCGCGCATGGCGTAACGCTCCTTGTTGCTCAGTCGCGGCTTCTTCTCCTTGGCCTGAGCCTTCAATGCCTTGAGTGCTGACATTTCGCCTTCGCCGCATCCAGCCACCACTATCACAATCTCGCCACGCGGCTCTGTCTGGTGGAAGTGGGCTATTATCTCCTTGAGCGAACCGCGTACACTCTCCTCGTGCAGCTTGGATATCTCGCGGCAGACGCTTGCCTGGCGTTCGTCGCCGAATACTTCGGCAAACTGCTCGAGCGTTTTCACCAGCCGGTAGGGCGACTCATAGAATATCATAGTGCGCGTCTCGCTGCGCAAAGCATCAAGAAGCGTCTGGCGTCCCTTCTTCTGTGGCAGGAAACCTTCAAAGCAGAAGCGGTCGCAAGGCAGTCCGGAACTGACAATGGCTGGCACAAATGCCGTAGCACCCGGCAGACATTGCACCGTTATTCCGGCCTTGGCAGCTTCGCGAGCGAGGAAGAATCCCGGGTCGCTGATGCCTGGAGTGCCGGCGTCGCTGATTAGAGCTATCGTCTCGCCAGCCTTCAACCGCTCAACGATGGCGGCACTTGTGCCGTGCTCGTTAAACTTATGGTGCGACATCAGACGGTTCTGTATGTCGAAATGCTTGAGCAGAATGCCCGATGTGCGAGTGTCTTCGGCAAGCACAAGATCGGCCTCTCTCAATATACGGATGGCACGCATTGTCATGTCCTCCATGTTTCCCACTGGTGTGGGTACTATATACAATATCCCCATATTGGCGACAAATATAGCTATATTAATCAAGAACGGCAAAAAAAGGAGCCCTTTCTTTGCAATTTTTAAAACGTATTCGTAATTTTGTACCCATTGAAATCGTAATATTATATATGTTGGAACAGAAAATCACTTTTGATAAATTCATTCGTTGGACAGCCATTGCGCTCATCACAGTGGCTGTGTTTGCCGTGACCAACTATCTGAGCAGCGTGTTGCTGCCATTCTTCATAGCGTGGCTTTTCGCCTATCTTATGTATCCGATGGTGAAGTTCATACAGTATCGTATGCATGTCAAGGTGCGCGCTCTTGCCATAATCATAGCCATGGCTGTGGTGCTGAGTGTGGTGGGACTGATGATTTACTTTATCATTCCGCCCATGATAGGGCAGTTTCAGAAGCTTTACGAGTTTCTGATGCATTGGCTCCACCAGACAACGCACACCAACGACCTTACGACGCTTGTGAAAAACTGGATTGAGGAGAACCAGGAACAGGTGGAACGATTCTTCAAAAGCAACGATTTCAAGGATGCTATACGCACCAGCATGCCCAAGGTGTTTGCCGTGATAGGCCAGACTGCTAACATAGTATTAAGTATCGTGGCGTCGTGTATCACCTTATTATATATGTTCTTCATTCTGCTCGACTACGAATTCCTCACTTCTAACTGGATAAAGATATTCCCCAAGAAGAACCGACCGTTCTGGCATGAACTGGCAGGCGACGTAGAGCGCGAACTCAACAACTACATCCGAGGCCAGTGTCTGGTAGCATTGTGCATGGGCGTGATGTTCTGCATAGGCTTCAGTATTATGGATTTCCCTATGGCAATAGGTCTGGGCATACTCATCGGAGTAATGGATCTGGTGCCTTATCTGCACACCTTCGCCATAATTCCTACCGCTTTCCTTGCCATGCTTAAAGCTGCTGACACCGGACAGAACTTCTGGGTGGTGTTCGGACTGGCTGTCGGACTGTTCTGCGTGGTTCAGATTATCACCGACATGATTGTCACGCCTAAGATTATGGGCAAGGCTATGGGTCTGAACCCAGCCATCCTGCTGCTCTCGCTGTCTGTCTGGGGCGCGCTGCTGGGCTTCATCGGTCTCATCATAGCCCTCCCCTTGACTACACTCATCATTGCCTACTGGCAGAGATACGTCACGAAGGAACACGAAGAGAGTTAGGAATTAGGAGTTAGGAATTGTCCCAAATGACGGAAAACCAAGAGTATAAGTCGAACTAAAGGCAAATAAATACTGAATTATTTTCGCATTCGGAATATAATGCCTTACTTTGTAAGGACAATAAAAACAAACTGAATAAAACAAACATGCAAAAGAAACTAAATATAGCACTGTTGGCAATGTGCTGCGTTCCGGCTTGGGCGCAGACATATACCGACTCTATAGGTCAGCACAGCAAGCTGGAGGTAGAGTCTGCCTATACATTGGCTGAGTCGCAACTCGGACAGAATGCCGACATGCCACAAGGCGTTACGATGGTCAATTCTAAACGGAACGTGTTCGCATCGGAGGTGAGCTATCGCTTCGCACCGACCCATCTGCGATTCCGTGCATATAATCCTATGTACAACGAGGTGTACATCAACGGCGTACTGATGAACAACGTTGAGACAGGACAGTTCCGCTATCCTACCATAGGCGGCATAGGAATTCAAGGACTGCGCTTCAACTCGTCGCTGCCTTTTGAATCGTTCGGCTATGGAATGACTGCATTGGGCGGATCGAACAACTACAACTTCCGCGCAGCCGGCATGAAACGTGGCCACCATATAGAATGGACCGGTGCCAACCGCAACTATACTATGGGCGGAGCCTACTCGTATGCCTCGGGACTGAGCGCCAACGGATGGGCATTTGCAGGTACATTGTCCTACCGATGGGCTAAGCAGGGATATGTAGACGGCACACCGCTGAAGTCGCTGTCGTACTATCTCAGCGTGCAGAAGATGTGGGGCGACACTCACTCATTGGCATTTGCCACATGGGGAAGTCCGTCAAAGCGTGCACAGTATGGTGCTTCTACCGATGAGGCTTTCCAGCTTTCGGACGACCATCAGTACAATCCGTATTGGGGATACTACAACGACAAGAAGCGTAGTTCGCGTGTTGTGCGCGACTTTGCGCCTACAGCATTGCTCACATGGGACTGGAACATCAACGAAAAGACCCGTCTGAGCACCTCGTTGCAGGGACAATACGCCTGGTACAGATGCACCCGACTCAACTTTAACGGCGAAAATCCATACGCCGACTCATGGATCAAGATGCCAAGCTCTATATATAATGTATGGAACACAGCCGACCCTGCCAACACAGCCGACGCTAAAGCACGATGGGAGAAGGCATGCTCGGACTGGGCAGCCGACAAGTCAAACCGACAACTCGACTGGGAACGCATGTACTGGTTTAACAGTCAGGTGGCAGCACAAGGCACCGATGCAATGTATTGGCTTGAATCTCGCCACAACGACAACCTCAACATATCGCTTGCAACGACGCTCGACAAGCGCCTGACTGCCAAAAGCAGCCTGCGCGCCGGATTCAACTTTGCCACAAACAAGGGCATGCACTATCAGACCATTAACAGTCTGCTGGGCGGAGCGCAGCTCCACAACGTCAACACATACGCCGCAATGCACTATCCTTCGACATCGGACAAGGTGCAATACGACCTCAACAACCGCAACGCCGCATTGTATAAGGGCGACAGAATGGGCTACGACTACAACATTCTGCTGAATAAGGCACAGGCATGGGCGTCGTATGTAGAGCAGTTCGGAATGCTCAACTACAGCCTTTCGGCACGTATGGGCTATCAGTCGATGCAGCGCGACGGCAAGATGCGCAACGGTATGGCTGCCGATAACTCATTCGGCAAGAGCCGTACAAAGGATTTCCTTGACGGCGGACTGAAGTTCGGATCGTCACTCGATATGGGTTGCGGCCATACGCTCACATTCGGTATGGGATATGAGCAGCGCGCACCTCTCGCCTCTACTGTATTTGCAGCGCCCGAGGTTAACAACGACATTGCTGCCAACATCAAGAAGCAGCAGGTGTTCGGCACCGAGGTGGGCTATATGTACAACGGCTCGTGGCTGCATGCCAACATTAACGGCTACTATTCGTACGTGAAGGACGCTTCCGACTGGCAGAGCTTCTATATGGACAACACCAACGAACTGGTGTACAACTCAATAACCGGACTCAAGAAGAAGTATTACGGACTCGAAGCAGGACTGAAGTTTGACATCTGCAAGACTCTCGACATTAAGCTGGTGGGCACCATAAGCGAGGCAAAGACTACCGGCAATGCACAGTCGCGCTACATGTTTGCGTGCCACGGCACATACAACGACGATGTGCTGCTGAGCAAGGACATGCACGAATCGGGCACTCCGCTCACAGCGGCAAGCCTCGGTGTCAACTATCATCAGCGCGGATGGACCGTAGGAGTAGACTGCAACTACTACGACCGCATATACCTCGACTACTCAACGTACAACCGCTTGCAGCAGATAGCTGACGGTGAGAGCCTTGAACAGGCAAAGGGTAAGGGCGGATTTATGCTCAACTGCTCAATAGGACGCACAGCACATGTGATGGGCGGACTGCTGAACATCAACCTCAGCATAACCAACCTCACCAACAACCGCACCATCTGCACCGGCGGCTACGAAAGCAACTACGACGTGCGTCAGCCCTCTACCGACGGCAACAACGCCTCGCTGTACAACTTCGCAAAGAATCCGCGCAAGTTTTACGCACTCGGAACAAGCGGCATGTTGAACATCACGTACAGCTTCTAATTAGCTGAAACACTTGAAAGTAAACTGCAAAGAAATACCGATAAAATTTGGCGGTGAGCAAAAAAACTCGTACCTTTGCAGCCGCTAATGCTTATAACAAGCGAAATTTTTTATTAACAATATAACAATAAAATCAAAATGAAGAAGGGAATTCATCCAGAAAACTATCGCCCCGTCGTATTTAAGGAT
>ERZ1034687.1136-NODE-1136-length-14775-cov-27.847962_pt1 | contig 14775 bp, 9 predicted proteins | sample MGYA00520704_ERZ1034687 | MGnify/ENA primary metagenome ERZ1034687 (study PRJEB33766, sample SAMN09781762) | gut metagenome | biome: gut microbiome | host: Homo sapiens | place: Madagascar | study: EMG produced TPA metagenomics assembly of the PRJNA485056 data...
ATATAATATCCATAAAAAAAGACAGCGGTTAGAAGCCGCTGTCTTTTTTATTATATATACCATAATCGAATTATTCCACTACGATTGGCTTGTACTTTGGTACCAATACCTTCATGATGCACCAGCCGACGAGATAAGCAACGGCACAGATGCAGAAGATAATCATGTAACCAGCAGGCTTGCCCTCGAAGCCCATGAAGGTGAAGGCTGAGCCCTGACCCTCGGCGTATGTGAAGAGCATACCAGAGCCCTTGTTGATGAGGAATGACCCTACACCACCTGCCATTGCACCAATACCAGTGATGGTAGCAACGGTAGACTTAGGGAACATATCACCTATGGTAGAATACAAGTTGGCTGACCATGCCTGATGACCTGCGCCCAGTAAACCGATGATAATAGCTGGCCACCAAGGACTAATCTCACCCATAGGTTGAGCTATCAAACCGAGCAGTGGGAAACAAGCGAAAATCAACATCGCACGCATTCTGCCGATATATGGATTCATGCCCTTCTTGTCCACAAAGTAAGTAGGCAAGTAACCACCCCCAATACTCAATACCGTAACGATAGCATAGAGTGTGAAGATGAGGGCGATACCCATACCTGAGTCTGAAGAATAGCCATACTGATCAGAGAAGTAAGCTGGAGCCCAGAAGAGGAAGAACCACCATACACCATCAGTCATAAACTTACCGGTGATGAACGACCATGTCTGACGGAATGTGAAACACTTCAAGAAACCGATAGTCTTCTCTGGTTCCTCGGCAGCAGCCTCCGCGTTTCCAGCCTCAGCTTCAGCTTTCTCAGCCTCTACCTTCTCCAAGTCTTCATCCTGCTCAATATAGGTAAGCTCAGCATTATTAACGAACTTGCTCTTGGCTGGCTTCTCATAGAGCCACACCCACAAGCCCATCCAGATGTAACCCAGTACACCGATGATGACGAATGCCATCTCCCAACCCATGGCACGAGCCAAGAGAGGAATGGTAGCAGGAGCTGCCAATGCACCTACAGACGCACCACTATTGAAGATGGCTGTAGAGAAAGCGCGGTCTTTCTTAGGGAAATACTCTGCCGTAACCTTGATGGCAGCAGGGAAGTTACCAGCCTCACCCACAGCAAGAATCAAGCGGCAAGAGAGGAAGAGCCATACGCTGATGGTGGCAATAGCAACAGCTGCATCGCTACCTGCCTGAACCAAGCGAAGTGCCTCAATAGAATCATAGCCCTCTATCTGCATAGCTACCCAGCCACAACCGGCATGCAGCACGGCACCCGTGCTCCATACGAAGATGGCGATGAGGTAACCCTTCTTAGTGCCCATGAAGTCGATAAACTTACCGGCAAAAAGATTGGCTATGGCATAGAAGATAGAGAAGCATCCTGTTATCGTACCATAATCAGCATCGGTCCAGTGGAATTCTGGAGCGATAAAGTCTTTCCATGTCAATGACAGAACCTGACGGTCCATGTAATTGACGGTGGTTGCTATGAAAAGCAACACACAAATTACCCAACGGAAGTTGGACATCTTACTTGTTGTAATAGGACTCATTGTCAAAGTTTTTAAGAGTTTATTTATTTTTACTTTTTATTCTTCTTTCGGAGAACCCGAATCTCTTATTCGAGATCCGGTATCTTAACTACCTGCATATCATTGTAGATGAGGTTCTCGCCTGCCATACCCCAGATAAAGGTATAGTTGCTAGTACCTGCTGCGCAGTGGATAGACCACTCTGGAGCGATAACAGCCTGCTCATTGTTGAGCCAGATAGGACGAGTCTCCTGTGGCTCACCCATCACATGAAGTATCTTCTGACCCTCTGGTACATTATAATATAGGTAGGTCTCCATTCGGCGAAGATGAGTGTGAGCTGGCATCGTGTTCCATACGCTACCCTCCTTCAACTCTGTTACACCCATCTGCAACTGGCAGGTACGAACACCAGCTACACCATCGATAATCAACTGGTGGATTACGCGGTCGTTGCTCTCCTTCAGGCTACCAGCCTTGATGTTGTTGGCATCCTTCAGGGTAACCTTCTTGGTAGGATATGTCTGATGAGCACAAGCGCTGTTCATATAAAACTTAGCTGGCTTAGCTGCATCCTTGCTGCTTACTTCGATGTTCTTGGCACCACGACCTACGTAGAGAGCCTCCTGGAAACCGAGTGTATACTTCTTGCCGTCAACGGTAACAGTACCCTCGCCACCGATGTTGATAATACCCAACTCACGGTTGTCGAGCAGATTCTTCTGATCGTTTGGCTTGTCTGTATAGAGAGGAGCGATAGAAGTCAGCTTCAGAGGAGCGGTTGTTGGCTCAGCACCACCGATGAGGAAGCGGTCGAACATGGTGTATGTCCAGTTTACCTCGCCTGGAGCGAACACCTTCTCGATAGCGAACTCGCCGCGAAGACGGTCTGTTGTATAATGCTTGGCATCCATCGGATTGCTAGCATAACGCACGTTATAATTAGTGTAGGCATTTTCTGCCTTAACTTCATAACCACATTTTCCACACTGACCAAAAGCCTGACTTGCTGTTAAAACCATTGCTGCTAATATTAATGTTATTTTTTTCATTGTTTTTTATTTATTATTTTTTTCGTCCTTAATGATGCGCTGGCGATTCCAAACCATCATACCGATGGTGATGATAGTCAAGATACCCATGCCCAAATATGATAATTTCACACCACGATAGATAGCCCAACCGAAGAGCGAAGAGGCAAAGTCGAGAGCTCCACCCGAGAAACCTTCTGGTATCTGAGCGGTCTTATCGCCTGTGGCTGCAAACACTTGGTTGGCTGCCAAAGTGAAGTCTGGAGCCATATCGGTTACGAAATAGAGACCGATGATGAGTGCCACGAGCCCCACTATCAATGTCTTCACCACATTGCCCTTGGTGAAAGGCAAAATCATTGGGAAGAGATAGAACATGCCTGCCAATGAGGCCAGAGGCAAGAACTGATTGCCCGGCAGGAAGACGGCGATGGCAAGAATCACTGGTATCAAGATGACAGATGCCACCAAGGTAGTAGGATGACCGATTACCAAGGCTGGGCTCATACCGATATGTACCTTCTTGCCATTAAACTTAGTCTTCACCAACTCCTGAGTCTTCTCAGAGATAGGCTTCAGTCCGTCTATAAAGAGCGATGTGATACGAGGAATCAACTCCATCACGGCTCCCATGGTAACACCGAGGAAGAGAATCTTCTTGATATCGAGCTGGGCAGCCCAACCGATGAGCGCACCCACGATGACTCCGAGCACCAATGGTTCACCGAGCACACCAAACTTCTTCTTCAGTCCCTCTGCATCAACATCTAGCTTAGAGAAACCAGGTATCTTATCGAGCAATTTATTCAGTACGATAGCAAATGGCATGAAGCTCTGGCAGAATGGCTGCGGAATGGAGATGCCCTCCAAGTCATAATATTTCTGGAATCTTTCGGCTGTCAAGTCGGCGCATACCAAGGTGATGATATAGCATACGATGGCTGCGAAATAGCCCCAGACCAAACTCTCTCCCATCACGAAGTAAGCCACGGCACCGATAAAGGCAAAGTGCCAGTAGTTCCACAAGTCGATGTTTACGGTGCGAGTGGTCTTGGTAATGAGCATTAGGAAGTTCACGCCCAAGCAGATAGGGATAATGAGAGCACCCACTGCCGTATTATAGGCAACGGCAGCTGCGGCAGGCCATCCCATGTCGAAGACGTTGAGCTGCAAATGATACAAATCAGAGATTACCTTGAGCGGGTCATTGAAGTTGGTGGTGAGCAGAGCTGTAACCACACCGAGCCCAACGAAACCCACACCTACGAAGAGTCCCGATTTCAATGCCTTTCCGAATTTCATGCCTATACATAAGCCTATGACGGTGAAGATGATTGGCATCATCACGCTTGCACCCAAGCTTATGATATAGCTAAATACTTGTTCCATTGTTTATTCTTTTTTGAATTGTTAAAATAGTTGTCATGGTGCACCTCTTGTGCACCCTCGTTTGTTTTAAGATCGTAATTTGGGCACAAAGATACACTTTTTTCTTCAAAATCAATACGTTTTAAGGTAAAAAAATACTTAAAAAGTTAGGAGTTAGAAGTTAGGAGTTAGGAGTTGACAGACAAAAAGCCTCATATTGAGCCTTAAACTTCCTAACTCCTAACTCCTAACTCCTAACTCCCAACTCCTAACTCCTAACTAAATCAATCTTGATAATATACTCTCTTCACACGATTGCTGATGGTAGTGAGCACCTCGTATGGAATGGTATCAAGGATGTCGCTGAGCGTCTGCACTGGCAGATGTTCGCCAAAGATTTCCACGGAGTCTCCCTCCTTGCAGTCAATGCCTGTCACATCTATCATTGCCACATCCATGCAGATATTTCCCACATAGTCAGCCTTCTGTCCGTTGACCAGGCAGTAAGCATGGCGATTGCCGAGATGGCGGTTCAGTCCGTCGGCATATCCGATTGGGATGGCAGCGATGACGCTGTCCTTATCCAGGATGGTCTTGCGGCTATAACCCACACTCTCTCCTGCCTTGATGTGATGCATCTGCAAGATGGTAGTCTTCAGGGTGCTCACGCAGTTGATGGTCTCATTGTTGCGAGAGTTGATGCCATAGAGTCCCAATCCCAAGCGACACATATCCAACTGGCGCTCTGGGAAGTGCTCGATACCTGCCGAATTGCAGATATGGCGCAATATCTTATGGTCGAAGGCTGCCTGAAGCTGCTTGCTACCCTTATCGAAGAGCTCAAACTGATGAGCAGAAAAGGCATCGAAGCCGTCGTCATCACTACCCACGAAGTGAGAGAACACGCTGCGAGGGATGATGGCATTCTGATGCTTCAGCTTGCCGATGAGTTCTTCCATATCATTCTCTGGGTCGAAACCGAGACGGTGCATACCTGTATCAAGCTTGATGTGAACAGGGAATCCTGTAACACCCTCCTTCTCTGCCGCACGAATCAGGGCATCGAGCAAGCGGAAGGAATACACCTCTGGCTCCAAGTCATAATCAAACATGGTCTTGAATGCCGTCATCTCTGGGTTCATGATCATGATGTTGCTAGTGATACCGTTCTTGCGAAGGGTAACGCCCTCATCGGCAACGGCAACAGCAAGATAGTCCACACGATGATCCTGCAATGTCTTGGCTATCTCCACGGCTCCTGCTCCATAACCATCAGCCTTGATCATGCAAACGAGCTTGGTCTCTGGCTTCATAAAGGAACGATAGTAGTTGAGATTAGCTACCACAGCATTGAGGTTTACCTCCAGTGTAGTTTCGTGTACCTTCTGAACCAGTAACTCGGTAAGCTGGTCGAAACCAAACTGACGAGCGCCCTTCAGCAGAATCACCTCATCACGGAGAGAAGTAAACACTTCGCTCTCAATAAACTCCTCCACATTCTGGAAGAAGAACTTTTCATGTATCTGAATCTGGTCTTGTTCACGGCAGAGTTCAGGACCAATACCGATAAACTTCACTACGCCACGCTTTCTAGCCAAGTCGCTTACCTCTTTGTAGAGAGCATCTGGAGCCATGCCGCTCTGGTAGATGTCGCTCAAGATGAGAGTATGGCGACGACCACGATGGTCAGGACGACGGTTCATGAAGTCGAGAGCGATGTCGAGGGAATTGATATCGCTATTGTAGCTATCATTGATCAGGGTACAACCATGCTGTCCCACCTTCACTTCCAGTCGCATAGCCACTGGTTCGAGCATAGACATACGCTTGTCGATATCCTCGGCATCCAATCCTAGCTTGCTAGCCACTACGGCACACACGATGGAGTTCTGCACCGAAGCATCATCAATGAATGGGATAGAGAAACTATCCTCTATACCTTTATATATATAGGTGATAACCGTTACGTTCTGCTGCTTCTCCACGCTCTTTACATAGAAAGGAGCCTCAGGATTCTTCTCTGACCAGAAGAGTTTCTCGCCCTTGAAGTCCTTGTATTCGGCTATCATCTTAGTGATCATCTCGTCGTCGCCATCATATACGATGGTCTCGGCATCATGGAAGAGGATGAGTTTCTCCCTGCATTTCTCCTCCTTGGAAGAGAAATTCTCCTGATGCGCCGCACCCACATTGGTCAATACGGCGATGGTAGGCTGGATGATGTCGCGAAGGGCAAGCATCTCGCCAGGCTGACTGATGCCAGCCTCGAATACGCCCACCTGGGTCTGCTCATTCATGAGCCATACCGACAATGGCACACCTATCTGCGAATTGTAGCTGCGAGGGCTGCGAGTAACAAACATGCTTGGTGAGAGCAACTGATAGAGCCACTCCTTGACCATCGTCTTGCCATTGGACCCCGTGATGCCCACTATCGGAATGTTAAATTCATCACGATGACGCTCGGCAAGGCGCTGCAAAGCCTCCAGGGTGTTGACCACCTTCAGGAAGTTAGCCTCTGGATAATCCGATGCATACCCTTTAGGAACATCCGTTACCACGAAGTTCTTCACACCACGACGATACAACTCTGGAATGTAGTTGTGACCATCGTTGCGCTCCGACTTGAGCGCAAAGAACAGAGTTTCCTCTGGGAAACAAAGTGATCGACTATCGGTCAGGATAAAACCGATGTTGGTATCATTGTCTCCATAGCGACGCGCACCTATCAGTGTGGTTACCTTTTCAATAGTATATGTCATTGTCTTTAAAGTTTTAATTTTCTATATTCAAGAGGAATTTACAGAGAGAAGAAAAACTCCTAACTCCTAACTCCTAACTTACAACTTATATTTCTCTTTGAATAATTTCTCCTTTTCTTTAGCCTGAGCCAGAAACTTCTGATACTCCTCGCTCTCGGGATTGAAGGGTCTATGTCCCAGTGCCTCTCGGATGGGGCGCCATTCTTCCATGAAAGCCTCAGCTTCCTTACTGAAGTACGCCTCTCGGAACTTCTGCCAGATGTATTCCACAGCCTGGTCGCTCGGATGGAGCATATCCTCTTGATAGAAACGATAGTCTCTCAACTCATCGTTCAGGATCTCGTAGGCAGGGAAGTAGCTCACCACTCCGGGATTCTCCCTCCTCACCTTCTCGGCGGCAAGTTGGAGCGTAGCCTTGGATAGCTGGCTGCCATGAAAGCCGTACTTGGCATAGCGAATGGGGCTCACCGTGAGGATGACATGGAGATTATCTCCTACTTTTGCTTTCAGCAGATGGAGGGCTTGCTGTAGATAGTCGGCACATTCATCCACCGATAGTTCTCGTTCCTCGAAGAGACGCTGAGGGCGCTTCTGGCAGTTGTCCACGATTTCTCCTATTTCCTTGAGGATATATACGTGGTTGGTACCCAGGGTAAAGATAGCAACACGGGGCAATGGCTGCTCGGAGGCATTATCGAGAGCCTCCAGCCATCGCTCCACAGTGTGCAGGATGCTGGCTGGGTTGTACATCACCCCGTATGGGTTTACCACAGCCGGGAAAGCATTCTCCCGGAATCGCTTGCCTAGATTGTCGGCAAAGCAACTGCCCACAAAGAGCATCTGCTCTGCCGCTCTTATCTCAAAGTCGCCCTTGGCGACGTCTACTTCTGTTCTGAACTGCATCTTTTCTTTCTCTCAACTACTATACCTATTATAATAAGGAGAATCAAGAAGGCGTATGCCACGTAGGCGATGGTCTCGGTTGTCTTGAGCGAAGTAGGATGGAAATCGAGGATTACCTTGTGATTGCCTGGCTTCACATTGAGCGCACGCAATACATAGTTCACCCTGCCCAGCTCAGCCTTCTGTCCATCTACCGTAGCCGTCCAGCCTGGATAGTAAATCTCTGAGAATACGATGACACCACCCTTGTCCGACTTCACCTCGTAAGTCAGATTATTAGGCTTATACTGTGTCAACTTCACCATGGAAGTATCATCCTGCTTTGCGCTCTGCTGCAACTGCTCCTTGAATTTAGCATCAGCCACAGCCACATGGCGCAGGTTGTTCTTGCCCACGGCATCAATCTCCTCATTGGCATTGTTCACATACTTCACCTCGTCCACAAACCATGCATTGCCGTATGCGTAAGGGTTCTGCAGAGGTACGGTCTGTCCGCCCTGAAGCGGCATGATGAAGTATTTCGTGTTCAGCATATTGAGCACAGGGAAGAGACTGTCGCCATTCACCTTGGTCATATCGCCACCTGCATCTACCACTGCCTTCATCGTCTTCTGCATCTCAGGAGAGATGTGCGCATCTATCAGCTCGGCATAGCGGCGAAGCTTAGCAGGATGATAGCCACCCACGCTCTTGTGATAGTAAGAAGTCTCATTCTCATTGAATGTATTGGATGCGAAGTTGAGCACACGATAGTCCAAAGCCTTGTCGCGGAGGATAATCTTGTCGGTCTCGGTCATCTGCTGAGGTGCATCACGCTCGGTCTTGTCTACAAACATATCGTCGTAGAGATAGCGCTTGTTCACCATCCACATGTCCACGAGACAGAGCACGGCGATACCGCAAATCATATACTCCTTGCCCAGTTTCTTGTACTTATAGAGCATCAGCATAGCTGTGCCCACCACGATAATCCAGAATGAGCGCCAGCAATCAGAGGTAAAGACACCCTTTCTGATTTCGGTCAGATTGCTGATGATAGGTCCCTGATACTCAGCAGGCAGCTGCTGCAAGCTCTGCATCTCATTCACGGAGATGAAATCAGGGAAGAACACACCAGGCATAATGGCGAAGAGCAAACAGAAACCTGCTGTCAAGCCAAAGCTAGCATATACATATTTGATCTTGGATGTCAGGAGTTCTGGCTCATCCACCAGTTTCTTCAATGCCATCATCGCCAAGAGCGGAATGGTAAACTCGGCGATAACCAGAATGCTTGCCACCGTACGGAACTTGGCATACATAGGCACATAGTCGAGGAAGAAATCGGTGAAAGGCATAAAGTTTCTACCCCATGACAAGAGCACGCTCAGGATGGTGGAAGCCAGCAGCGCCCACTTCATCGGTCCCTTCACGATGAAGAGTCCCAAGACGAAGAGCATCATCACGAAGGCTCCCACATATACAGGTCCGCTGGTACCAGGCTGATTGCCCCAGTACTGTCCCAGCTGCTGATATATCTGCACAAAGTTAGGGTCTGCCTTCTCCATCGCCTTCTCGTTTTGGGCGAGAGGCACGGATGCGCCACCCTTGGCATCTGGTATCAGGAGCGTCCAAGTCTCGTCGATGCCATAGCTCCACTGGGTGATATAGTCACGGTCCAATCCGCTGCTAGTTTGGTTGGCAGCATTCTTCTTCACCAGTTCACTCTTGCCTCGCATACTCTCCTGCCCATACTGCCAAGTATGATACAGATTACTGAGGTTCAGCGAGATACCGATGGCTGCGCCCACGATGCAGACAGCCGTAGCCTTGCCAAACTTAGCCAGCTGCTTCTTCTGGATAGCCTCTACCAAGAAGGCTATCACCATGAAGAGGATGATGAAGAGGTAATAATAAGTCATCTGCACATGGTTGGCGCTCACCTCGAAAGCCGAGAAGATGGCAGTGAGCAAGAGACCCTTCAGGTATTTGCCCCTATAGGCGAGCACCACGCCCGCTATCATTGGAGGCAGATAAGCCAGCGCCCAAACTTTCCAGATATGACCGGCAGCGATGATGATAAAGAAGTAGGACGAGAAAGCCCAGATGATACTACCCAATGCCGCCAAAGACTGGCGGAAATCAAAGGCACGAAGCATGATATAGAAGCCCAGCAGGTATACGAACACATACCATACATAGTCGGGCAGCCACAGGTGGTAAGCATTCATCACCTGCGACAACACCTTGCCGCTATCATAGGATGGAGCCATCTGGTAGGTAGGCATACCTCCAAACACGGAGTTGGTCCATCTTGTTGTCTCTCCCGTCTGCTGGTAGAAGAGTTCCTTCTCGTGTCCCAGTCCCTTGCCCGCAGAGGAGTCATGGCGGAAGAGGATTCTCCCGTCCATATCGGCAGGCATGAAGTACACGAATGATACTACCGCAAACAAAACAACTACTAGAATATCCAGTAGATACTTCTTCAAAAATTTCATTTTCCTTATAAACGTTTATATTTTGGTGGCAAAGATACTACTTTTTTTTGATACTAGAAAAGTTTCTCCGCTTTAGTATTATCTTTTTTAACTTTTTTACTATCTGCAAGGCAAATGATTGCTATCACTGCTATCACTCTTGCGGAAAAGAGGCTTAATCGAAAGTGAAGTAAGGCTTAACTGAAATAAATGAGGTTTTTGGGAAAAACTTTCAGAAAACGAGCAAATAATTTTGATATGTCATAGATTATCAGTAACTTTGCACCCCGAAAAAATAATAGACACAACATAATAATATGAAGATTGGTATTATCGTTGCGATGGACAAGGAGTTCACGCAACTCAAGACTTTATTAACTCAGTCACAGACAGAACGAAAGAACCATAAGGACTTCGTGCTGGGCAAGATAGGCGACAACGAGGTAGTGATGCAGCAGTGCGGCATCGGCAAGGTGAATAGCACCATCGGCGCTGTGGAGATGATAGACAATTATCACCCTGACCTCGTTATCTCATCGGGCGTGGCTGGAGGAGCCGATGTCAACCTCAACGTTACCGAGGTGGTGGTTGCCACTGAGTGCGTATACCACGATGCCTACTGCGGCGAGGAGTGTGAATACGGACAGATACTGGGTATGCCTGCCACCTTTAAGACTCCAAAGGAATATGTAGAGAAGGCTCTCAACATCAACAACTTGCCAGCCAACAAGCACCCTAAGATACACGCCGGGCAGATAGTTAGCGGCGAATGGTTTGTGGATAGCAAGGAGAAGATGCGCTCCATCTTGGAACACTTCCCCGAGGCTATGGCTGTGGATATGGAGAGCTGCTCCATCGCTCAGACTTGCCACATCTACAAAACTCCATTCATATCCTTCCGCATCATCAGCGATGTGCCGCTGAAGGACACCAAGGCACAGCAGTATTTCGACTTCTGGGCTAAGATGGCAGAGGGATCATTCAATGTGACCAAGGCTTTCTTGGAGAGTCTGTAACATTGAACTTTGAGCTTTGAACTTTGAACTTTGAACTTTGAGCTTTGAACTTTGAGCTTTGAACTTTGAGCTTTGAACTTTGAGCTTTGAACTTTATGATATGCCATACGGATTATTATAAAGTTCAATATTCTGAGTTCAAAATAAAAGTAATCATAAAGTTCAAAGTTCAAAGCTCAAAGTTCAAAGTAAAAGTAATCATAAAGTTCAAAGTTCAATATTCAAAGTTCAAAGTAAAAGTAATCATAAAGTTAAAAGTTCAATATTCAAAGTTCAAAGTAAAAAGTAATATGAATAAGATACCAAGTTTTACAATCAATCATAACAAGTTGCTCCGTGGCATCTACGTAAGTCGTAAGGACGAAGTGGGCGGAGAAGTAGTAACCACATTCGACATCCGCATGAAGGTGCCTAATCAGGAGCCTTGCCTGCACAATGGTGCCATCCATACCATCGAGCACCTCGCTGCCACCTATCTGCGCAATGATGAGGAGTGGAAAGACCGCATCATCTACTGGGGTCCAATGGGTTGCCTCACTGGCAATTACCTCCTGATACGTGGCGACTTGGAGAGCCGCGACATCGTGGAACTGATGAAGCGCACCTTTAAGTTTATCGCTGACTATGAGGGAGAAATCCCAGGCCAGGCAGCCAAGGACTGCGGCAACTATCTGCTCCATGACCTGCCAATGGCAAAGTATGAAGCCAAGAAATATCTCGCAGAGGTGCTCAATGTCATCCAGGACGAGAACCTCATCTATCCTACCCAGGATTAATATATATATAAATATGAGAAAAGGAGTATCGCACATCCACGCTGCGATACTCCTTTTCTCGTATATGCTTACCATTTCAGTTTGCCATACTTTTCTTTATACCATAACTGCCAACCATTCACCAGGTTCTGCCATACCACGTATGCTCCTGGAGCCACGGCAGCAAGCGGATTGAGGAAGGTAAGGGTGAGCCAGATGCCCACGATGGTATTCTTCTGCCCTAGCGCCTGACCAGCACTGATGCTATCGCCGAAATGTCGACCCACAGCCTTGCCGATGGAAAACTGGATGAGGCATACCAGCAGAGGCACGACGAGCAGCAATGCCAAGACCCAGCCCGATACCTGGGCATGGAGAATATTCCTCATGGTCTCGCCCATCAATATCGTGAGATTGAAACACCACATATAGAAACCCAAATCGGGCACTCGCTTCACCAGCTCCACAAACTTAGGGATGTATCGGCGAGAGAGCAGCGCCAAGACCAATGGCACCACCAGCACCGTGGTAACATTTCTGAACACCATGGCACTCATCATCAAGAACGAAACGTCAGCTCCCTTCTCCACCATCGGGAAGAGGCTAGGAATAATGACCATCGTGAAGATATTGGCGATAACCGTATACGTGGTGAGCGAACCTATGCTGCCGCCCAACTTCTCCGTGACCACAGCCACCGATGCAGCCGTAGGGCAGATGAAGCAGATGAAGGCTCCCTCCAAGATGAGCTTGGTCTCATAACTGCCGCCAAACTCGAAGATGAGCACCACCATCATCAGTGCCAGCGAGGTACGGATGAGCTGCAAGATAAAATGCCATGACTTCGGCTTCATTTCCTTGATGTCTATCTTGCAGAAGGTAACATAGAGCAACATGAAGAGCACCCACGGCATCAGCTTCACCAAGCGCGGACCGCTCCAATCACCAATAGGCTCCAAGAAGGGCACATTGGCAAATATCAGATATACCACCACTCCTATCACCAAGGAGCAAGGCAACGCAAACTTTCTAAAAAATCTCCACAACATATTAAGAAGCCAAAATCTATAAAACATTCTCAATCCAACATAAAAAAGAATCCCCAAATGACGAATTTACATTCGGCAAGAGGGGAATTCTTATGGATCCATTTATATATAAGCCTGGACTTATTCTTTGTTACTACGCTTGCGCTCCAAGTGATCCAAGATCACCTTGCGCATACGCATGCTCTTTGGAGTAACCTCTACGTACTCATCCTCACGGATATACTCCAAGCACTCCTCAAGGCTCATCACGGTCTTAGGGATCACGCGAGCCTTGTCATCAGAACCAGAAGCACGTACGTTGGTCAGCTGCTTAGCCTTGGTTACATTGATCACGAGGTCGTTCTCATGGACGTGCTCGCCCACTACCTCACCAGCGTAAACCTCCTCACCTGGGTCGATGAAGAACTTACCGCGATCCTGGAGCTTATCGATAGCATAAGCGTATGCTGTACCTGTCTCCAGTGCAATCATACTACCGTTAGAGCGACGGCTAATCTCACCCTTGTATGGCTGATACTCCTTGAAGCGGTGAGCCATGATAGCCTCACCCTGAGAAGCTGTCAACACATTGGTACGCAGACCGATGATACCACGAGATGGGATATCAAACTCGATGTCCACACGCTCACCCATATTGAGCATAGAAGTCATATCACCCTTGCGGCGAGTTACCATATCAATCATCTTAGAGGCAAACTCCTCTGGCACATTGATGGTCAACTCCTCCACTGGCTCGCACTTCACGCCGTCTATCTCCTTGTAGATAACCTGAGGCTGACCCACCTGGAGCTCATAGCCCTCACGGCGCATAGTCTCGATGAGCACAGAGAGGTGGAGCACACCACGACCTGAGACAATCCACTTATCAGTAGTATCCTCAAATGGCTGCACGCGCAGAGCTAGGTTCTTCTCCAGCTCCTTGTTCAAGCGATCCTGGATGTGGCGAGAAGTACAGAACTTGCCCTCCTTGCCAAAGAAAGGAGAATCATTGATGGTGAAGAGCATACTCATGGTAGGCTCGTCCACAGCAATAGGTGGCAGTGGCTCTGGGTTCTCGAAGTCGCAGATGGTATCACCAATCTCGAACTTCTCCAAACCGATAACGGCACAGATGTCGCCAGAATCCACATGGTCTGTCTTCTTATGACCCATACCCTCGAAGGTGTGGAGCTCCTTGATCTTAGTCTTCTCCTGAGTACCGTCGCGATGGCAGATAGTGATGTTCATGCCATCCTTCAGTGTACCACGATGTACACGACCCACAGCGATACGACCCGTATAAGAACTATAGTCGAGCGATGTGATCAAGAGCTGAGGAGTACCCTCCAACTGCTTAGGAGCAGGGATTACCTCGATAATTTTGTCGAGCAAATAGTCGATATTATCAGTAGGATTATTATAATCCTCGCCCATCCAGCCGTTCTTGGCAGAGCCATAAACCACAGGGAAGTCGAGCTGATCCTCAGTAGCATTGAGGTCGCACATCAAGTCGAACACCATCTCATATACCTCCTCAGGGCGGCAGTTAGGCTTGTCCACCTTGTTTACCACAACGATAGGCTTGAGTCCGAGCTGCAAAGCCTTCTGCAGCACGAATCGAGTCTGAGGCATAGGGCCCTCGAACGCATCGACGAGGAGGAGGCAACCGTCTGCCATGTTGAGCACACGCTCCACCTCACCACCGAAGTCTGAGTGTCCAGGAGTATCGAGGATATTAATCTTAGTACCTTTCCAGTTGATAGATACATTCTTTGAGAGAATAGTTATACCACGCTCGCGCTCCAAGTCGTTGGAATCGAGCACTTCGCCGCTGTTATCCTGTCCGTCACGGAAGAGCTTACCGGCGAGCATCATCTTGTCCACCAAGGTAGTTTTACCATGGTCAACGTGTGCAATAA
>ERZ1034687.1138-NODE-1138-length-14749-cov-4.907990_pt1 | contig 14749 bp, 17 predicted proteins | sample MGYA00520704_ERZ1034687 | MGnify/ENA primary metagenome ERZ1034687 (study PRJEB33766, sample SAMN09781762) | gut metagenome | biome: gut microbiome | host: Homo sapiens | place: Madagascar | study: EMG produced TPA metagenomics assembly of the PRJNA485056 data...
TTATATATTGGTAACGAAAAGTACATATTACAACGAAATATCGGCGAAAATAAAATTAAAGTTTTATTTGAAAATAAAGAACTATATTTATCATGTAAACACAATGCAAATAACGATAAAAATTTATCAAAATTTTTAATCAATAAACTGTTGGGAAAAACTGACAATATAATTATCAACAGTAAAAAGGGAGAAAACAGAACTCTTTCGTTTAGAGATATTGTACATTTATGCTTAGTATCTGAGACGGATATTATAGCAGAATCATCTGCGTTTCAATCTATTCAGTATGTAGAAAAAACAGCCAGATGTTCTGTATTAAAATACGTTATTACACAAGAAGATGATTCAAAAGCTACACAAGAATCAAATAGAAAAAATGAAATAATAAGTAGACAAGGTGTGGTTCTGTATTTAAAGGACAAGAAGAACGAAATTGAACAGTCCATTCAAAAAATTAAAGAGGATACACGCTTTAAATTACTTACCGAAGATTGCTCTCTTCAATCTGCCATACAATCTATTCAATCATATCGTGAATCGATATCTAATTTAAATGACATCCTAACAGAAAAGACCAAAGAATTGGATGAGCTAAACAAATTATGCCTTGGAGATTCTGCAAAAACAAAGGAGTTTACGAGTTTAAAGGAGTACTATGCTGAAGAATTGCAAAAATTGCAAGTCATATCTTGTTATCAAGATTTTGTTTCACAACTCCCACATATAGCTTGTCCATTTTGCAAGCAAACGATTGAGCCGAAAGCTTTAAACGATTCCGATATGGAGATTTTGTATACTATATGGAATACTAATAAAGAAGAATTGCTGAAGAAGCAACAGGAAATCTCATGTTCTATTGCAGATATTGAAAATAGATTGCACGATAATTTACTTAAAAGAGAAAATTTGCAGCAAGAAATACAATGTTTGGAAAATACAATAGACAAAAAGCAAGAAGAATTAGCATTGTTTAATGACAGCATGGCAAAAATGCGAGAAGTTGACGAAATGCGGTATAATCTCGAGTCGCTGAATAAACAATTACAATCAATTATAACCAACATAGAGGAATATAGCAAAAATGACAATATAAAAAATGAAAATCTAAGCATAACAATCAATAAGGAAAAATATGATAACTATTGTAGCGTCATCCTAAAGACATTGACGGATTGGGGATTCCCCAATATTTCCGAATTACATTTTGATGCAAAAACTTTAGATTTGTCCATCAATTCTAAATCCAGAAAAACATTGGGAAAGGGCTACCGTGCATTCATTATGGCAGCAATGACTATAAGTTTAATGAGGTATTGTATAAATAATGAGTATATGCACCCGGGGTTCGTTATCATTGATTCGCCTCTTGTCTCTTTAAAAGAACGAAAAATAACAAACGAATCCGAATATATAGATTCTTACATGGAACAAAAAATGATAGAAAACATTGTTAAGACAGATGCTCAAAATCAAGTCATTATTTTTGAAAATAAGGACTTAAAATTTAACTTAGAATATAACTATGTTGAATTTTATCATGATAGCGATATAAAAGGTTTTATTCCCCAAGAATAAAATTTTTGGCGGTCCACTCTCTAAATTAGTGGAGATTTCGAATAACCAAATTAAAGCCCGATTCAACTTTTTTACATTGGATTTATCGGGTTTTTTTGTTTGTACTGAGTTTTTTCGGTATTAGCAGAACGCCGACATATATTTTTGTTTTATACGTTTTTGTCGACGCCAAATCGTCGTGCGGTTCGCATTGCAGAGTTTGGCAATTTCAATATAGGTTAGTCCGACCATTAAATGAGATAGGGTTTCTTGTTCAACTTTTGTAAGTTTCATCTGCTTTACAACACCGTCAACGGCGGTATAATCGTTTTTCTGCTCGTCGTCGAGTATTGTTTCGGGTTCTGTCGTAATTCGCTCGTCAAGGCTTACAGTGTTTACTATATGGCGTGCATATTGCTTTTCCAAATAATTATCGGCACAACGGAAACAAGCACTTCTGATTGTTGTTGTCTTTCCGTATTTGGTGATACAAATATCGCCGAGTTTCTCGCCCATATGTTGGCATAAAAACAGCATTGCCTCTTGCGCAATGTCATAAGCATCCGAAAACGGCGAAAGATCGTCTTTTGTGCGGTTCATATCTTTTAACATTCCTTTGTAAAGATAATGCAAGTCTTTCCCCGAACGGACGATTACTGTTTTGATACAGGTTAAAGCGATGACTTCGCCTATTTTCTGTATGTTTTCTGCCGAGATAACTATGTCGTTATCTAAAATACCTTTGTTTACTTCTGTCATTTCTTGGACACCTCCGATTTTTTTCTCGCCTTTCGGCAAAAACGGGGTAGCACCGGGAAAGGATAGGAGTATTTTTCTTTATTGTCGGTTACACGGAAGTCAACGAACAGCACAAAAATTGTTGCGTAAATGTAAAAAAAAAGGTTAAGCATTAAACTGATACCCAACCTCAAGAAATAAGAAAACTCAATATAAATTCTAATTCTGACACCTTAAATATTTTCCGTAACAATTTTTTGCCGTTGACTTTCGCTTTTCACTGTGCTACAACGCGACGACGAAAGGCGATAAATCGGAGCAGCATATAAATAGTGTCCATAAAAACATTCCACAGAATAATATTCAGCCATGCCTTCGAGTAAAGACTCAAGTATAATGCCTTCCGGCGAATCGGGGATGTTTTCCATTGCGGATAACAGTTTGATGCCATTATCTTTCAAAGTCTTGCGATGCATTGCCATTTCATACTTATTACGAGAAAATCGGTCAAGTTTGTAAACCAGAACGAAATCCCAAGCACGTTTTGAACTATCTTTAAGCATTTTTTGAAAGCTGCGACGGTTGTCGTTAGTTCCCGTCATGGCGCGGTCTATATACTCGTCAAGTATAAGTAGATTATTTCTTTTTGCGTAGTCGTAGCATACATGCAGTTGACCTTCGATGGATTGTTCGGTTTGTCTGTCTGATGAATATCTGGCATAAATTACACAAGTTTTCATAGTTTTACCTCCGTGAAATGTAATATAAAGTTGATTTTTGTCATAGAATTGACCTCCTGAATAAATTTGCTCCAATCATACACGATAAAAAAATAAAATGTAACATACTTTTCCCATACATTACAAAGAATTTTTGGATATGACTATGGTAAATAGGAATGTTACCGAGTATTTCTTTACCTTTTTCAATACTCATTGCTTTAAGCCTCCTTTGTCGAAACTCTTTCGACGAGGGGAGAACATCGGGAAATCCTGCCGTCTGTCAAGGAAAAAGAAAAAGTTGTTGTATGTGAATTTTATGCTTTTCGATTTTACACGACAAATTTTTCCCTTGACAGCAAAAGATTTTCCGATAAGATAACTCCCTCGAAAGAGCGAAGCGATATAAATAACCGAAAAGTATCGCCAAAGTATGGGTAATACATACATAATGGCAAAAACTTCACGGTGTTATCCGTTTTTGGCGGGTAAAGTCTGTTACATTTATTCACGAAAAGTTGTATAGTCGAAGAAAAAACAGGGAGGTGATGCCTAATGAAAGAAGTAATTATGGATTTCAATCCGTTAGGGCTTAAAGTATTTATCAATGAAGAGCCGAGTCTTGATTTAATACCGAAAGACACTCTGAATTTGATAATTACCGAATTGGATAAGCAAATCCAAGAGGACGCGCGCTCTTTTCAGAGTTCGAATAACAGTGAATAAAAATTTTACTAAATTTTTCCGCAATCCGCTTGACTTTATTTTTTCAGCGAGTATAATAGAATTACCTAAATGAAAAAGGACTTTCATTTAGGTCAAGGAGCCGCCTATGCGTAGCAAGAATGAAGAAATACTGAAAAGAATAGTCGAAATCATAAACGACAGTTATTATCAGGGAGAATCCTCTCCCTCTATGAAGGATATTGCCGATTCTTTGGATATAAGCCTTCCTACGGCAAGCAGGTATATCAATGAACTTATACGCCGTGGTGAATTAGAGAAGGATAGCAGATACGGTGAACTCCGTACTCCCAAGATAATCAGGGACAGCAATACAATAAAATGTCCCGTAGTCGGTGAAATCGCTTGCGGAACGCCGCTTCTTGCGGAAGAAAACATAGAGTTTTATGTAAATCTTTCCAAAGAACTGTTCGGTAACGGCAAATACTTTATTCTTCGGGCAAACGGCAACAGCATGATAAACGCAGGAATAAATAACGGCGACCTTGTAGTTGTTCGTCAACAAGAAACGGCAGAACAAGGACAAATCGTGGTTGCTCTTATAGACAATGAAGCCACGCTTAAACGCTATTATCTGGACAGCCGGCGTAAAAAAATCCGCTTACATCCCGAAAACGACAATATGGAAGATATGTATTATTCTTCCGTCGCGATTCAAGGCGTAGCGGTCAAGGTCATCAAAGATCTTAAATAGGTTAATGGTCGGACAAGCCCGCCCCGGTTGTCTGGTTGTTATATATAAGGTGCGAAAGATAGCATACCGAGGTACGGGATTTCCCGCCCCTGCCAATGCGGTTTGCTAAATACAAGTCTTACCGCGCTATGGGAAAAGGAGGTTTGTTTTTATGGAAACCGCAAAAGTAGTAGAAACCGTTCCTTTGCGTATGCAATGTTCGGAATGCAAGCGTTTTTACAACGCTATCAGCAAACCAAACGGCGAAATCGACGGAAAGTGTCCTTACTGTCACGCTAAATATCACGAGCATAGCAACGATACTACGCGACTAATTAAGATAATCCGTAAAAGAAAAGTCGCAAATAATACTTAAACACAATTAAATATCGTCTAACATGGCAAATTGAGGTCGGGCTGAAACAGAGTCAGTGGTAAATCCGAGGTCCCTGCCGGTTAGGTAAGATTCGCTAGGAGAATAGTGTCCCCACCCGAATGTGAGCCTTTGAAAAAGCTCACACACCGTGTATGGGGCACTTTTATTTTGTCCTCAGACGGGTTAAAAACTAACAAAAAGGAGTTACATAATGACGTTAGACGCAATCAGAAAAGAACTTAAAGAAGTTCGTTATTATTATGCCCGTCGTGCCATTTTTGACAAAGCGCTTCGGGAAGTAGGAAACAAAAATATTATGGATTTGGTTAAAAAGTATAACGACGCGGTCAGTACTGCTTCACCTAAACTCTATGATATTTATATCAGCCTGTATGTAAATTACCACACTCAAGAACAATTGTCTGAAGAACTCAATTATTCACCGGACTACGTTCGCAAACTCAATAAAGACTTACTAAAATTTCTTCAAAATAAATTAAATGAACAGGAGGCAAAATAACAATGACAAAAATACCGGATTTTATGGTAACATGTCCCGATAATATTTATAGGACAAAAAACTTTATCGTCGCACAAGACTTGCAATACAAAGAGCATGACGTTTTCGATAACGTGCTTTTAAGTCACGATACATATTATAAGCGCACAAAAAAACGCGATGAAGAATATATGTTTATGTTTGAGGACAAGGATTATATTGATGGCAGACGGATACCGTCAACATCGTATACAAGAAAATACATTGACTGATTTTCCGGGATAGGCAAATAACCTATCCCGTTTTTCTTTTCAAAGCCATGGACCTTTGTATGGGTAAGTATGGATAAAGTCCAACAAATGTCCAAAAGTACTTTGTAATGGCACAAATCGGTGGGTAAAGTCTGTGGTTTTTTAATTTTGAATTTGCTACAATGCTCGTGTAATCAAAAAGCGACGGCATAAACCCGACGGTTCGTTGCGGACTGAATTCAGACAAGGTGGCCACCTTCCGTAAACAAGTCGCACGAAACGAAGTGTTTCATTCTCACCGAGCTTGAGATTACAAAAACTACAACTTAATAGCGGGCGGCACGAAGTAAAACTTCTGTACGGCGTAAGTCCCCAGACGATGAGCTATCCGACGATACGGGCAAATCTAATAAAACTACAAGGAGTTAAAAAACATAAAAATGGCAAACAGAGAAAGACGTTGGTCCGTTCCCAAGAATAGAGCGGCAAGTTACGCAAGCGAGCGTAAAGAAAAAGTACACCAGCACGGTCCTAAGGAAGGCAAAGAACTTACCGACTACGAAGCGGGACTTCGTTCCGGTTATCTTCAGGCGCAGTCCGATCATGCAGGACTTTACAAGTACAAAAAGGCTTTATCGGAAGGAAAATCCAAAGCCGAAGCAAAGAAAATCTCCCGTACTATCGGGAAAAAGAAATAATTTTCAGGAGGAATTAAAAAATGAATAACGTTTTTGTAGAAAGAGAAACCTTTGAAACTAACGGCAAATCTTACTTTACCTACTTCGTACGCGGCAATGTTCGCGGCAAGGACGTAAAAGCGTGCGTCGTTCCGCCCGATCTCGGCGGTTATGCCGTACTCGATATCGTGTTTAACGGAGAAAAATCCGCCGAACTTGTGTCCACCCCCTTCGAAATGAAGGACGATCACAACAAGGTTATTTCCGGTTGCACCTATTCGGTACGTTCTACCGACGAAAACGGCGAAGTCTACGAATGTAAGATTAAGCCTTTCCGTAACTCGGACAAGACTATTCTCAATATGCTTTTGAGATAATCTGAAGTTAAAGGCGGCTTGCCTTCGGGATTCCGCAGGTATAGCCGCTTTTTCTATGCTTTTCAGGAGGAATTTATATGACTAAAACAAACAAAATCGTGACTGCGGTGGTTGTTTTACTCGTAATTGTCTTATGCGGAGGACTTTTGACCGTCCTTTTCGCACATAAAGACAAAACCGACGTAAAACCTGCCGAAATTCAGTATAACGCTACTTTCGGAGAAAAATTCGAGGAAGAACATCCGCTAAGTACGCTTTCTCGCTCTGACAATATGTCCGTTGCGCCGTATGCCTACAAGGATACGAAACTTTTTTCCGGCAAACGTATTACCAAAATCGCCGCGCCGGTAGGTACGGTTACGGCTGTTGACGACAATCAATATTTTACGCTTTGGGTAATTAAGTCCGACGTCGTAAAAGCCGGCGGTAAAATTGCGGACGGCACAGAAAAAACGTATAAGGTACATATTCCTCGCGAAGAAATTACTTCGACAACCGTAAACAAGTGGATAACGATAGACCTTTCCGACCAATTTATTTACGTCGGGGCAGACGAAACGCTTGCATTTATGAAAGCGGACGATCCTGTTATCTGTAAATATGCAGACGGCGGAGAATTATCGTTTATTTACGACCTTACGAAGTCCGGACGCGAACAAACAACTCAAAGCATTTTCTATTCGATTTGGACAGACGACGTTGTAAATCTTAAAGGTAAAAATATCTCTATTTTCGGCGACAGTATTTCCACTTTCGGCGGTATCAGTAACGACGGAACAAACGCAAATACGAATATCAAGGACAATGCGGTGTTCTACCCGAAGTACGAAATCGACAAAGCCGAAAAAACTTGGTGGAAACAAGCAGTTGACAGCACGGGTATGAATCTTCTCGTAAACAATTCGTGGTCGGGATCTAAGGTTACTAACGGTAACGGAGCGGCTTACGATAAACGCGCGACGGAACTTCACGACAATACAGGCAACAATAAAGGTACGAACCCCGATATTATTGCCGTGTATATGGGTGTAAACGACTTCGATAACAACGTCGAACTTGGCTCGTTCAAAGAACTATCCGAAGTTTACACCAAGGAAAACGGATATATTACGCCGGAGAACTTTGCTCAGGCATACGCAATTACGTTGCATAAGATAACGCAAAAGTATGGTAAAGCCGACGTGTATGTGTTTACGCTTCCGTATAACGGCACGAACAAAGATACCGCGACTATGGATAAGTACAACGATACCATCCGCAGTATTGCAAAGTATTTCAAGTGCCGCGTGGTAGACATTGCCGCAATCGACGGATACGAATACGAAAAGTACACGAGCGACGGTTTACACCCTAACGAGCAAGGTATGGATTTAATTACCGATTTGTTCGTAAGAACGCTTAAAAGCGTATATAAAAAATAATTTACAGGAGGACAATAAATGACTAACGAAAAGAAACAAAAATTATTGAAAATTACGGCAATTTTGCTTGTCGTAATAACTATTGTAACCGCTTGCGTTATAGGCATTTGCTATTCCGTAAATGTTAAAAAGCAAGACAATTTACCGCAAGCCGAAATAACCGAACCCGACTTCGAATACTCGGAGCCTAAGGTATACAATATGCCAAAAGCTATGGCGTTTACGGCAAAAACACTCGCCGCCGCGCAAGCAAACGGACAAACGGTTGACGTAAAGATACAGGCATCCGTTACGCCGTGGGACGCGGCAAACCAACAGGTAGATTATTCTATCGCTTGGGGAGCTGCTCCCACTCACGGCAAAGAAGCCGTAACCGATTACGTTACTGTAACGCAAGACTCCGACGGTTCGCTTACCGCCACGATTTCTTGCAAAAAGGCTTTCGGCGGAGATAAAATTATCGTTACCGTTACCACTCGCGACGGTGGTTTTACAGCAAATTGTACGGTTTCGTTCGTAGGCGTTGCAAGTACTATAAGTATCACTAACAGCTCTCTGAACCCGATTAGTGATACAAACAGGGGCAATTACTATCAACTCGGCACGAATAAGACTTACAACTTTACCGTAAATCTCGGGAACGTCTTTAACACAATCGGCAGTAAAAATCTTACTGTCACACTCGGCGGCGTAGGAGAACTTTACTTTGGTGACGAATTTGTTGACGGAAGCAGCGGTATGGGAAGTTTCTCCAATATGGCGAAAAGAAAAATGTCCGACATTGTAAGCAAGTTCATTACGTCCGCTACAATTTCGGGAACGACTCTTACCGTGAAAACCGGCACCGTTGTTGTTGAAAACTATTATGACGAAATGGTAAACGATACCGAATATTTTACCGGAACGACATATAAAGGCAGATATGTTTTCGAGGACGAATACGGATTAACCGGCGGTAAAGACTTTGAAACAAACAGTAAGGCAAACATAGCCGCTCTTCCTTCGTGTTATTTTACGATTACTGTAAAAGATACCGTAAGCGGACTGTCCGAAACGGTAAAAGTGTGGCTGGTTACCTCGGTTAAAAGCGTAAGCCTTAACAAGTCTACTGTCAATATTTGACCAACGCTACAGGCGAAAGGAGGTAAATTATGAGTGCAAAAAAGGGACAAAAACAACACTCGGAGTTACTGTTTACGTTCTGATCGTCCTTGCAATTATTGCCGTAGTCGGACTTATATTTCAGCTTACAAACGGCTTTACCGATAAAGTGAAAACCTTTTACGTAACGGTGGATAAAACCATCGTTACGGACGCTTCCGGCGGATACGTTATTACCGAAACACGACCGCTAAACGGCATTGTACGTAATCTTTCGACGGACAGCAACAACAAAGGATATTCGCTTAAAGTGGTGCCGAACAAACTTGACGGAAAGGATTTCGCTTTTGCCGTGGACGGTAAAACGCATACTTTTCAGGCAGAAGAAAACTTTACCGCAGGGTTTGATATAACGACCGACGGAGATAGGTTTTCCATAAAGCCTAAAGGCAACGGCGTTACGGATATTTTAGAGCAAATCTATGGCGATACCGTCACTTCTTGCGACGATAAGTCCTACAAAGATATGTTTACGCTACTTATAACTTCCAAGGACGGTAAATCTGTTATAAAACTTAACTTCTCCGTTTCGGGCAGAGTTACCGGAGTATTCTTCGATAAGGAGGTGATCTGGTTTTGACGACGAAAAAGAGATTAGCGGTAATGCTTCTCGCTTTCGTTTTAGGAATAAGTGCCGTCATAACGGCGGCACAAGTTCCCGTCATCGCCAAAGCGGAAAGCACGGTTACATATACAAACGTTCTGGAAGATTTACAGCGCGACAGTTCCTTTTCTAAGGAAAACTATCCCGAAAAAGCGACCGATTACTCCTTGCAGTTAATACAACTTGCGGAAAGCAGCGACAAAGAACTCTTTGTTTACGTTTACCAACCGAGCGGACAACTGAAAGGCTTGGTTGCTTCGTCCATCAACATTTCTACAACCATAAACGACGCCGTTTCTTACCACAATTACAAACTGGAGCTCTTGAATGCCGACGGAGTGTTTTTCAAATATAAGGTTTCGGACTTTGTAGTTAAAGACGATGCAGTAAGATATTACGCTATTACGTCTGTTTACCGAAAATGGGATAAAACAATCGATCCTGCGACGGGTAACGACAATACCGTAACCGAAGTGAATTACAACGTTTCTAAGCAATATGCTTTCGGCACAATCAACGGCAAGCCTTATGTAAATTGCGTGGATATAGACACAATCGTCGTAACGGACAAATTCGTCGGGTTCGTCAGATATGAAAACGGATTTACGCTTTACAATTCCGCATGCGATAGCCATTTCGTGGCTTTCAATACGGACAAGCCCATAGACAAACTTCTCGAAGCGGACGTTTACTATACCACGCAATCGTATAATTGGAATTGGACTGCGTTTGTAGGCGAAAAGGAAACTTTCGGCACAAAACAGGATAACTATTCTTATCTCAAATACACGGACAAGGTAGAACATACCGGGGAAGGCTGGTTCGCAGGAACTTACAAATGGGACAGAATTCAGACCGTTGACGACTTTATAAGCGGAGAAAATCGCGAAAACATATTTCATGGTGCGGTGCTCGACGTTAAAGTTTCTACAAAACTTACCGACTCTGCACTTAATGAACTGAAAGGAAAGAAGTGGGTTCTTCGCTTTACTGAAACCGCCTATTCCTTTACGCCCGATTACACGGGGACGGGTTCGCAGTATTCGTCATCCACCGTCGTAGGCGACGTAACTATTCTGCGTTTGAAGTTCGAAACGGACGGTATTACTTACAACTTGGGCGTTATAGACAACAAACAAACGGGCGGCAAAGATCCGTCCAACAAAACGGACATAGACGTAAGCCTGAACGATACGGGCAAAAAGTTGGCGGCGCTGATAATGCTGATTTTAGCAATTATATTGCTTGCTCCCGTTCTACCGTATATCTTAAAGGCGGTCGTTTGGATTGTAATGCTACCCATAAACGGAATAGCGGCGCTTATAAAAGCAATAAAACGCAAACGACAGTAACAAACGCGCCGGCAGAGAGATCTGTCGGCGTTACTTTTTTTAGGAGGATAAAACTAAATGAAAATATTAAAAAGAATACTCGCCGTGTTAGCGCTTATACTCGTGATTTTACTCATAAGTTATGCGGTGTTTACGGCAAAACAACTACAAAATTCGGAGGCAGCTTATGAAGCGATACAGACGATTTAATATCATCGTTACGGTGGTAATTTTTGTAGGTTTTACCCTGATCGGAATATTTGTGTTTCAACTATCCTATTACCGAAGCTACGAGGCGTTAATCGACCTATACGGCAGTTTTAAGTATTATTTTATGAACTTATTCGATATAGAAACGAGCGACTTTCCGAGCGTAATTCTGCCGTCGAAAGTGCTTGATAACACGACAAATTTACCGTCCGATTTCGGCGGATTTACACAGCGAACGAAAGACTATTTCTATTGGTTTTTCAACGGAAAAAACTTCAAGTTATGGGGTGCTGTCACGGCGGAAAAACTTGTTGATTTTATGAAGATTATAACTATACTCTTGCCGTGTTTCATCTTGGTAATTGTGGTTATAAAGCGCATTTACGGTGCGGTAAACAACAACTACAACATAGACACGAAACCGCTCAAAGCGTATAAGTGGCTGACGAAGAAAACGGTATTGCCGCTAAAAAATCGGATACTCGATTACATAGAGTTTGTAAGGCAAAGCCGCTGGATTTGGATAACGTGGCTTATTATCTGGATATTTCATCTCAATTTGGCGACGATTGTAATAGAGTTTTTCGCCTATTACTTCTTCTTCGCCATTTCCTTTCAGCTCGACACGATTTATCCGCAGTTCGTAAAATTCGCGGTAGATTTGCAAGTGTTGTTTACACACGTTCCGTTGTGGGTTTTGCTCATAATTGGCGTAGTTTTGCTCGACCGTTGGCGCCGAAAGATTGCCAAAAACAGATTAAGACACTTCGAAGCGCGTAATTGCGGATTTATAAACGAACTACCTATCGTGTCTATGAGTTGCGGAAGTATGGGCAAGAAAAAGACAACGCTCATTACGGATATGGCGTTAAGTCAGGAAGTGATGTTCAGACAAAAGGCTCATGAAATCTTGCAGAACGCGGATATGAAATTTCCGCACTTTCCGTGGATTTGCTTTGAAAAACAGATACAAACAGCTATGGAATACGGACAGATTTACAATCTTGCTTCGGTCAAGATTTTTGTGCATAAAAAGCGCGACCGTTATCTCAAAAACGCAGATAATATCAAGCAAATTTACGGCTACGACATCGCCCGTTACGGCAATGATTTTTGCGACGCGTTAAGCATAAAAAATCTTTTTGACGTGCTGGAAACTTATGCCCAAGCGTACTTCGTTTACGTCATCGAAAGCAGCCTGATTGTATCGAATTTTTCAATACGTACCGACAATTTCGTTATTTCCGAAGGCAATTTCCCCTTGTGGGTGACGGACTTTTTTCCGGAAAATCTGACAGACGGCAGTCACTCTCACATTTTGGATTTCGACGTGCTTCGCTTGGGTAAAAAGGTGCTTGAAAACAACCCAAAAGCAGGCAGTTTTGAGTTCGGCGTTGTAGCTATTACGGAAGTCGGTAAAGAACGTGGCAACAACCTTGAACTGAAAGAAGTAAAAAAGAAAAACGACGAAACCAACCAGAAAAACGATCTGTTCAATTCGTGGCTCAAAATGTGTAGGCATAGTGCAACGATAGACAACTTTCCGTTCATAAAGGTGTTCACGGACGAACAGCGACCGGAATCTTGGGGTGCGGATGCCAGAGATTTATGCGACATTATACACATCGTTTCTTCCGGGGAGCAAAGGCTTGTATTGCCGCTGTATACGATCGAAGAAATGATTACCGAATGGTGCGTTAATCGCGTTATAGCCCTCTATTACGATTTTCGTTACCGTCGCGGCGACAATACTTTGCTTATATATTTGCTCAAATCTTTGGCGGCAAAATTATGGCAACGTAACCTGAAAATTTACAACAAATACGGGTATTCCGTCCTGCAAATCGAGAAAGAAAGAGGCACTATGGACGGTAAACCCGACAAAAGGAAATACTACTTAATGAACAGAAAAATTTACGCGAAAAGATTTTCAACCGATTGTTTCTCAGACTATTTCAACGAGATGGCGAGAAACGCAAAGACAGGAATAAACGACTACATCGAGTACGCAACGGAGAAAGCCTCCGTTTCCGAACTCAAAGAGCAGCACAGTTATTTCATAAACGCGCTGTATAAAAGCAACGAGGAGGATACTGCTATGAACTGAGAATTCTCGTGCCACTTTATACGGCAAAGGAGGAATTATGCCTTATGGCGAAACCAAAGTATATTTTGACGGAAGTCACTACATTGCAATACCACACACAACCAGACCTGTACGACCGAAACGTTACCATGTGGAGGAAGAAATAGAAGTCGTCGATAACGAGCAAGAAGAAACATTAAAAACCGAAAAGTGTAACGTTGAAAGGACTTTAGATGAGCGTGAGAGTGCTATTGATGTCAATCCGGGGGACAGTGTGAACAAATCGGAAACGTCGTTCACGCCTGAAATTGCGAAGTCTAAAAAGACAAGAAAGGCAACGCGGAAAGAACTGTTTGAAGAGTTTTACAAACAGGCGCAATCTATGAAAAAGAAAGCGAGAAAAGCATTTATAACCGATAGTATGCGTCCGTATTTCGACGATGAGCAGCATTTGGGCGATTATATTGAGCAAAACTTGCAGCGAAAACAACGCAATTTTATTTGCAGACGAATCAGAATGTGTCGCAAGGCAAATTTGCAAACATTCAACTTTTTTTGCACATTTACTTACGATGGAGAAAGACACACGGAACAGTCTTTTCAAAAAGGGTTGAAAACAGCACTTCGTAATCTTTGTTACCGAAAAGGGTGGAAGTATATGGGCGTTTGGGAGCGTTCCCCGGACAAAAAGCGACTGCATTTTCATGGGTTGTTTTATATCCCGGAAGGGACGATTCCCGGCAGCTTAATAGAATGTAACGATTACAGTTTTGCTGCGCATAAAAGGCAAATAACCATTCAGAGCGTTTACTTTATCGAGAAGTTCGGCAGAAATGATTTTGTACAAATAGATACGGTCGGAGACAAGATGAAACTGCTCGGATACATTATAAAGTATCTTGAAAAATCCGGCGAGAGAATAGTGTATAGTAAGGGACTGCCACAGTTTTTCATTTCAGATATTATGGACGACGATGTTATGTGTCCTATAGGCATGGAAGATCAAAAACTTTTGCTTTTTGATGACTTTTTGTGTTGGGACGAAGGTTGCTTGATGGGGCAGGTGTCGCCCGACGTAATAGTGCAAATGCGCACGGCAAACTAAAACGTGACGTAAATCAAAATATATGAAACCTGCGCACGGCGGTAAAAGGCGAAGATCGACAAGCGGTTTAGCGGCGACTTCGACTTCCGCTGCGCGTTTTTGTTTGGTGGATTACGTTTGTTTAGTTGGTGGCGTGTGCTTGTCTCGGCGGAGCGAAGCGACGCCGACTTGTTCAAGACAAGCACACGCCAAAATCTCATAAGGGGTTATTTACCCATAC
>ERZ1034687.1144-NODE-1144-length-14647-cov-4.844984_pt1 | contig 14647 bp, 10 predicted proteins | sample MGYA00520704_ERZ1034687 | MGnify/ENA primary metagenome ERZ1034687 (study PRJEB33766, sample SAMN09781762) | gut metagenome | biome: gut microbiome | host: Homo sapiens | place: Madagascar | study: EMG produced TPA metagenomics assembly of the PRJNA485056 data...
GCTGAAAAAGCAAGGACTGAACATGACTATTTACTCCGACAGCCGTAACGCGCTTAACTGGGTGAAGCAGAAAAAGTGTAAGACCAAATTAGAACGTACAGAGCGTACAGAGCAATTGTTTCAGATGATAGAACGTGCGGAAAAATGGTTGCGCGAAAATACATATACCATGCCAGTGCTGAAATGGGAAACAGAACAATGGGGTGAAGTGCCTGCCGATTTCGGCCGTAAATAGTATTTAAAACGAGAGAAGATGAAAAAGAGGCTTGTTTATTTATTACTGTTTTTTGTAGCGGTACTGTTGGCGTTCGTCTTGCAGAAGCCGTGTTTCATGCTTTATAACGATGCCATAAGTCGTGGCGTTTCTTTTAACGACTATATTCAGGTTATGTGGCATGGGGTCAGCCTTGACGCCACTACCGCAGGATACCTTACAGCCATTCCTTGGCTTACTGTATTAGTAAGCGTTTGGTTCAATCGATTCCCGCTACGTAAGTTGCTTGTGGCATATTACGCTCTTATAGCGTTTGTGGTCTCTATCGTGTTCATTGTAGATATGGGCCTTTATCCTTTCTGGAAATTCAAACTCGATGCATCTATTTTCCTTTATCTTGATTCGCCAAAGAATGCTGCTGCCAGCGTGTCGGCTTGGTTTTTGATAGTGCGTACCTTGGTTATTCTGCTGCTTTCCGCTGTCAGTGCGTGGGGACTTTATCGTATTACTCCATCGGTCTTGCCGGCGGTAAAGAAGAAGATAGCCGGAACTGCCGCTATGATACTCATCGGCGGAGCGTTGTTTGTAGTTATCAGAGGAGGCGTTACGGAGTCGACAGCCAACATAGGGCAGGTATACTTCTGTAATGACGAATTCCTCAATCACTCGGCTGTGAACCCTGCTTTCAGTTTGATGGCTTCGGCCAGCAAGACTAAGAATTACAGCGACGAGTTCAATTACTTTAGCGAAGATGAACGTGCATCGTTGTTTCAGGGACTTTATCCTACTGGCGATGAAGGTACGGTAGAGTTGCTTCGTACCAAGCGACCCAATATCCTTGTCGTCTTGATGGAAAGCTTTGGTGGAGCTTTGGTAGAATCGTTCGGTGGAGTTAAAGGAGCCAGTACTAATCTCGACCGCTTGAGCAAGGAAGGCATTTGGTTTACCAACTGTTATGCCAATAGTTACCGCACCGACCGTGGTACGGTATGTACCTTCAGCGGCTATCAGAGTTTTCCAACCCTGTCGGTTATGAAGATGCCGAATAAGAGTCGCACACTGCCTTCCATAGCAGCAGAGTTGCGTAAGCAAGGATATCATACCGACTTCTTATACGGAGGAGATATCAACTTCACAAATATGAAGAGCTATTTGTTGGAGAGCGGTTATCAACACCTCACCGCCGATGTCGATTTCCCCGTATCGCAGCGTAAAAACGCTTGGGGAGTGAACGATGACATTACCTTCGAGTGGCTGTATAATCATCTGAAAGATAGAAACGATACTCCGTGGCATACCGCATTCCTCACATTGAGCAGTCATGAGCCTTTCGAAGTACCTTATCATAAATTGGACGAGAAAGTTCCTAATGCCTTCGCCTTTACAGATCATTGCCTTGGACAATTCATAGAGCGGATGAAGAAAACGCCACAGTGGAACGACTTGCTTATCATTTGTTTGCCCGACCATGGGTTCTACTATCCGGAAGAAGGCAACGGATACGCCGCACGCATTCATCACATTCCTATGTTGTGGCTGGGTGGAGCCATCAAGCAGCCGATGGTAATTGATAAAATCATGAATCAAACCGATATGGCGGCTACCTTGTTGGCACAACTCGGATTGAATCATGATGCTTTCAACTTTAGCCGTAACGTGATGAGCAAAGAATATACTTATCCGTTTGCATACTGGACCTTCGGCGGTGGATGCGCCTTTGCCGACAGCACTGGAGTAACACTGTACGATTTGAATGCCGACCGAGTGGCGGATGAATCGCCATCGCCCAACTCAAACCGTCTGCAGCGGGTAAAGGCTATCTTGCAAAGCTCATATGATGACTTAGGAAGCCGATAAACGCTATTTTGTAACCTGATAATCTGAGTTATTAATTTTAAATATATTATGAGTATGAAAAAAACTGTATTGACAATCTTAATTGCATTGTTATCTGTATCAAATATGTTTGCAGGTAAAGTGCTTGAGTCGTTAAAGTTTCAAAGTAACATTTTGAAAGGTGAGGTTAAGTATTCTATTTATCTGCCAGATGGTTATGACACATCCGAAAGAAGTTATCCGGTATTGTATCTTCTGCATGGATGGACCGACGATGAAACCGCATGGGTTCAATATGGAAACGTGCAGCAGATAGCCGATAAAACGATTCAGTCGCAAGCGGCTACACCAATGATTATCGTAATGCCCGATGCTGGTGAAACATGGTACGTTAATTCGTACGACGGCAAGGTTTGTTATGAGGATATGTTCTTCAAGGAATTGATACCTTATATCGAAAAGACATACAGAGTAAGAACACATCGTCAGTATCGTGCTATTTCAGGATTGTCGATGGGTGGATATGGCTCGTTCTTGTACACCTTGCATCACCCCGATTATTTCAGTGCATGTGCCCCTTTGAGCGCAGCTGTTTATACCAATGAAATGATTGAAAAGGGCAAGAACGATATGAGAGGAAAACTCTTCGATAAACTATATGGAAAAGGAAATCTTACCCCTCATTGGGATAAGAATAGCGTACTCTTGTTGATGGAGAACCTCTCGGCAGAAGAGTTCCCTAAAGCAAAGTTCTACATAGACTGTGGTGATGATGATACTTTGCTTCACGGCAACAATATAATTCATGAAATTATGCAGAGCAAAAACATTAAGCACGAGTTCAGAGTGCGCGACGGCGGACATACCTGGACTTATTGGCGTACTGCATTGCCTTCAGTAATGGAGTTTGTGAGCAGAGTGTTCTGTGGAAGTTGATTTGTAATCGGTGCACTTTTATAGAAAATCCCCTTCAACTATTTCAGTTTGGTTGAAGGGGATTTTCGTATGATGTAATTATCGTGTACCTTTATGACGAACTGTTATTTTTTCGGTTTTCTTTTATAAGACGGTTTCATCTTAAGCAGTGGGTGACGCATATCATACTCTTCTTTGCCGTACTTTGGAGTTGAAACCAAATCTGCAGGGATTTGTTTCTTTTCCGCTATGGCACGCTGAATTACGTATTCTAAGGCCATTGCATAATTAAAATGAGGTATAGCGTCATCGCGATCGTAGTTATTATAAGCTACATAGCGAGTGTGGCGTACTTTTGTAATCAGTTGATCGAATGTCAAGTCGTTGTCTTGATAGGTAGGCATAACACGAGTGTAGAACGACAGTGTTTTGATAAACTTCTGTTTGTTTACGGTAGTGTCGGCTATGAGTTCGTCTACATATGCCCATGCTTTATCGAAGTCGGCAATGTCGCGGAACAGGCTACTCATTTTCGACAACTTCAGGTTATAGTCTTTACCGTCGAAATCGCATAGTGAGTTTATGAAATCGGCGGGAGCATATGCTGTAGCCGAAGCCAACTTTTCATCTACCGCTTCTTTTCCGAACAATGAAACGAATTGGCTGTAATTGTCAGAAATCTGTTTGATGTATGGATTGTCAAAACCCAGTACACATTCGCAGAACAAATCCCATACTTTTTTGTCGGTCAACTTGCATCCCATCGAAATCAGCTTATTGAATTCTGGAGTTAGATTACGACTACCAGATACTTTTCTGCTGTGGATGTAACTTATAAGGAAGTCGGCGTCATAATCGCCAGAAGAATATTTCTTGTTCAAATAGAAAGAACTTAGTTCCGGATGAAGTGCACCTTGAATATCTTCCAAGAAATCGGCTGCCGGTTTATTACTTCCACTACGATGTATCATCTTTTCTGTTTGCGGGTCTACAAAGATGTACGACGGATAAGAATGAACGCCATAGCGTTTCGCTAACTCTATGCCTTCACCTTTCTCGGCATCAATCTTCATGCAGACAAAGTTTTTGTTGTACTCATAGCCCACTTCAGGCAATGTAAATACTTTAAGATCCATGTTGAGGCATGGTCCGCACCACTCGGTGAAGAAATCGATGAATACTTTCTTGTTTTCTTGTTTGGCCTTAGCCATACCCTCGGCCCATGTACCGTGGAAGAAGTCGATGCCATGGTTTTGGGCGTTGCCACCCAAAACCAACATCAGACCCATTATAAATACTAAAATCTTTTTCATTTATAAGTCTTTTATTTTGTTACTTTCTTCATTGCGCGAGCATAGAAGTATGATGTATTGGCGCGAACCTGTGTCGCTTCTTGACCTGATGCAAAACGGAACATATGGAAGCATTTTGATTCGTTGCTTAATGTTACGGTAGATGACAGGTAAGCTTGAGTGCCAGAACGGAAGAAAACGTCGCCTCCCAACTCTTTGATTTTGCTTTCTATCAGTGCGATATTAGCATGTATGGCCTTCAACTCATTTATAGCAGGCAGATACCATCCGTCTTCACCTTTGTAGTTGTAAGTTGTCGCCCAGACCAAACCGCTACTTTCTTCATCCAATGGTGATGCCAGCGTAGCATTGTGTTCCATATGCAGGCGTGTGTTTTCTTGGCCATTGTCGTAATCTGGAGTGGTAAAAGTACCGAAATCACCGAACTGACCATTCTTATAGTCGCTTGTAGTTATTTCTTGCAGACTGATAATCTTAGCTTCTTTAATGTTGTCTTCGTTCACCCAACATACCACACCTACCGGTTCGAATTTGCTGTTGTAATATACATCGCCTACTTCGAAATAATTTTTCGGCGCTTTCAGTGTAAACGGTATTTCTTTGGTGATAGTCTTTCCGTCTTGTGAAGCTGTAATGGTGATATTACCTTGACGGGCTACAGCTCCGTAATAATCGGTCGGTGCCTTGAGAGTGACTTTGTTGTCGTTTACAGTAAGTGTCCACCCCTTGGGCTGAGACATGTTAAATGTAGCGCCGTCGGTATATTTAACATCGAATGAGAATGTTTCACCGCATTCTGCTTCTATTTCCTTTAAGCTACTTGTTACGAATAAGCCGCCAGATTGAGTGTCTAGTGTATGTGTAGACATGAATTCCCACATATAAGGTAAGCAGTATCCCATAGATATACCGTGTCCTTGTTCTTGCAGACTATAGATTTGTAAGTCTGCCTTTCCGCCTTTCCATATTCTGGTATCAACTTTGGTATAACCTTCTATTTCGAATGCGTCTTTAGTTTCTTCCATGTCAGAAGCGAAATATCCGCCAATCTTCTCTGCCCATGCAGTCATGTTCTTAATAACGGCAGCGTGCTGAACGGTGTTATCGTCAGTTCCGGCAAATACACGTACTGGCACAGCACGTTCTGGCATTACAGTCTGATTCTCCAGACTCATCTGTCCGGCACGCGGAGTAATGGCCGCAAATACATTAGAACGCTCAAAGGCCAAAACGAAAGAGAAAATCGCACCGCTCGATTGTCCGGTAGAATAAATTCTATTGGTGTCTATGCTAGGTGTGCGTTGCTTGAAATAATCTATCATAGCATCTACGAACGGAAGATGCTTTTCGCTGTATTGCCAGTTCACAGCACCGCTACCGTCTTCTTGCATTTCTGCTGTACCTGCAGGAAAACAGATTACACAGTTCTCTTGGATGGCGTGTTGTATCAAGGCATTGCTGGTAGTTATACTTTTCAGCGGATCTGATGGAGTTACTCCAGCGTCAAATTCGTAGCTGCCGTGAAATTCGAATATCAACGAAATAGGTTTGGTCTCATCGATAGAAACTGGCATGAAATATTTAAAACGGCGTTCCACTGTTTGTCCGTCCGGTTGGGTAACGTTCAGTTTTACCAAGTGAATGCCCGGCACCAACTTGCCTTCGGGAAGTTCTTCTTCGTCAGTGTTGCCTTGTTCATTCTTTACATTGTCTACTTTTACATCCTCTTTCTGTTGTGGGTCGTATGCACTTGTGTCGTCAACACACGATGCACCGATAAACAACATCAGTAATGCTACTATCCAATATTTTTTCATAATAATATCTTGATTCTAAGTTCGTACTTAAATATTGTCTTTTAATACACCCGACATGTCTTCACCGTTGCGGTAATGGTTCTGATACTTTATTTCTACATCTACAGGAATGCCTGATATACCTTTATGTGATTTCTCTGCTTGATAAGTCAATGTAACAGTACCCTTGTCAAGGTCGAAGTACAAAAGGTCGCCTTTCGGTTCGTCTCCCATGCCTTCATTATCGTTTCCATAGCGAGATACGCCTATCAGCATGGTCTTTTCTGTACGTGATACGCAAATGTCGGTTATTACAGCTGAGGCATCATAACCATACTGTGTAAGGTCGAAAACCTTATCCTTTTCTGATGGGGCTATACCCGAGCCTACGTTCATTATATTATAGCGATATAATGAGTTACCGTTGCAGAAGAACAGGTAATCGTTGTATTTCATCATATAGAAACGAGAATTAGGAGTCATTACACTTCCTCCAGAAACATTGCCTGCTAATTTCTTAGTTGCACTTCCCGAAGTGCTGTTCTTTCCGTCTTGCAACAAAACTAATCGGCATTGGCTACCGTCGTTCAGAACTGCTAAACTTGTATTGTTAGGTCGATTGGTAGCCGAGCCCCATTGCATGGTGTAACCTTGGAATTGAGGAACGTCTTCTACTTCTATAGAGTAAACATCACCATATGGGTCGCTGAATGCAAAGCGTCCGTTTACTTTGTCGAAAACAATATAATCGCCCAACTCAAATCCGGCTTGTTGAAGTCGACCGCTTGGTGTGTCGGACATATCATCCCAATAACCGAAAGGTGAAAAATATCCGTTCTTATACGGGCTGGCTACATCGTAAAAATAATCGGTAGTCCAATATGACATAGGCGACATCATGGCTGCATAGAACAATCTGCCTGCCGAAACTTCGATAAAGTGACAATAGTGCTGTTCGTTATGTGTCACTTTACGCCATAGTGCAATACCCTCGCTCACAAATTCGCTTTTATAAGCTTCGATGCTTGGCTTGGGATAACTTACTGTTTGTAAATAAGCGTCAACAGTCAATGCTGGGCTTATCGTATCGTAGAGCATGGTATTCTTGTCTATCAAATTCACTACATTGTCAACTATTGCCATGACGCGTCCATTTGCATTTACAAAAGGCATGTTTTTAGGACTCTTGGTATAAAGAACAGCTAGCTGCTGAGGATTAATACCCAATGATCGCCCTTTATTACGGTTCATAAAGTAGTTTACTGCCCAGTTTGCAGGTTTGTCCAAGCGGAGGTACGACATTTCTGCACGTCCTTGATATTTGCTCATCACTAGAATCAAGTCGCCGGCAGTAGATGAACTTACGTTTACTCCGAAATCTTTGTAAGTCCTTACGTTGGTTTCTTTATCTGTGATTATGTAGCGTGAGTACTTATAACCAGGAGTCATGTCTACTTGTATTCTTAAATCATGCGATTTGCTAACCTCATCTGTTCCTATTTCCCATGAGTAGTTGAAACGTGCAGTGTCGCTATACAGGGTTCCTTGTAGTTCTGGAGTGATAATCAAACTATCATCGGCATCGACTGTATAGTTATCTTCAAGTCCTTTAATCTCTAATTCGTTGATGGCGTGGTATTCGTAGTTTCCTTCGTCTTTATAACACCCTGCCAGTAATGGGAGCAATGCAATTGCTCCGCTCCATATTATATTCTTGTTCATACTTGTTTCGTTTTAAATCATTCTTGAGGTTCCATTCTGTCTAAGTAAATGCGGTCGCCTGTTTCCTTGTCGAAAGTAGGAACAGCATTCAAGTAAGATTCTAATCCGTCTCGATAAGTTCTTCCTTCGTTGTTAATATTAAACGGACAAGTGTCTTGATTTGCGTACTTCTTATTGAATGATATCAGGACTTTCCATTTTTCTGGATGATAGTATCCCAGTAGTGTGAGGTTATTCCACCAAGCTGGCTCTGAAAGATAGTTGTTAAGCAATACTCTCTTTGTTAGTCCACCTCGCAAACCTAAGTCGAAATCTTCTGTCGGTTCCAATCGCAGACCTATTTTTATAGTTTCAGGATGGCGGAAGCTAGTGCTCAAATTCTTTCTGATGACTACGATACGGAGCGTATCAGTTAATTGTCCTGGACGGAACTTTTGGATTTCATCGATAGCTTTGTAGTGAGTGCCTACTACCGCAGTCGTAGAGTCTGGATCTACAACAACTTTATAAGAACGCTCTTTATCGGAGCCTTTTCCTAAGAATTCTACAACTATCTTAGCCGTATCTATTTCGATGTTATCAGGCTTTAAACCGAATGAGAATGTTATAGAGTCGCTGTAATAGCGCTGGTTATAGTTTATGGTATAATGGCGGAACTGGATACGGTCCTTACCTTCGTACGGGTAGTCTATATTCTGGTCACAGCTATAGATAAGCAGTCCCAATAATATGGGTAATACATATAATAGTTTTTTCATCTTTACCTAAATATTAATTATACAATTACTTTTAGTGTTGTGTGCGATGTCCGTCTTCTATTTCGCTATCCGGATATGGGAATACGAATACTTTATCGCTTGGCACTACATCTGTCGATGTTCCTCCACTTCTGGGTATTGTGAGGTTATTGCGTTTGTAAACATACCACAGCTGGCCTTCACCCACATACTCGCGACGCATTTCATCGACGATGTATGTTTGGGTTATTGAGTTCCACTCTTTATTATTACGTATTCTATGGTTTCGTAATTCGTTAACGTACTTCAGCGCATTTGTTGGCGACGAGCTATAGCTACATTCGGCAGCTAGCAGGTACATTTCAGAGAGTTTTATCATCGGCATTTTTTGAGGATATACGCTTGTACTGTCGGCGTTGAATTTTACGAAGGTGCCTAAGTTAAACCATTTAGCATAGCGTACATCGTCATTGTTGCTTTCATAAGTAGAAACAATGTTGGTAAATGGAAGTGAAGTCAGGGTAGTGGTACCATTACTTACAATATCGCGATGTAAATTCAGACTATAATTGCCTAGCTCTTTGTTGCGCAGGGAGAAGATGTGTTCATCAGAGAACAGCAAGTCGACACTTGTTTCACTTTTGTCTACGCTTTCGAAATCTAGCAAACGGAACTTGCCACTTTCTATGACTTCTTGAGCCTTAGCTATAGCTTTAGTATATTCTCCACGTGCTTGATATGCACGTGCCAACATTGCCTTTACTGCATATAAGTTTATTCGTGCCACATATTGGTCGGCTGCATCTTTGGCGCTTTTATCAATTATGTTGGTAGCATTATCTGTACTGGTGCGAATGGCGTAAGGTATAACTTTAGTGATGGGGTCGTTTGCCAAGCATTGTTCAGCTTCCAGTAAGTCGTTGATGATTAACTGTACAGTTTCTTCTGCCGAGTACATTGGTGGCAGTGATACTCCATATTGCTTGTTGTATGGGATTCCGTCGGCTTTTGGAGATCGTTTTACATCGGGTGAGAATAAACGGTATAGGTCGAAGTGTAAATAAGCACGCAGGCCCAAAGCTTCGCCACGTATTTGGTTTCTTTCGTCGTCGGTCAATACAGAAGCGTTCTTGTCAGCCCATTCCAAAATACAATTGAGCTGACCAATATTATGGTACAAGCGAGTCCAAAAAGAAGATATTGTTGACTTTACGCTAGAATTGCTATAGTCGAAATCATTCCAATAGGTGTAAGATTGGCTCACGCCGGTATACGAATAATACTGTGCCATGAGGTCTACATATTCCATGGTGAGCGCTTGTCCGTATAAACTCTGTTTAGACAGTTCACTATATACACCGGCTAGAGCTTCTTTAAATCCTTCTGCCGAACTGAACAATTTATTGTCGTCAACCTTATTATCAAGTTCTACATCGAGCCAATTATTGCACGATGAAAGTGATAATAATGCCAGCAGTACATATATAAGTTTCTTCATATTTATGCTTTTTATATTATAGTGTAATGTTGAATCCTAAAGACATGGTGCGAGCGAAAGGATACGATGTACCACGTTCTTGTTTTATGGTAGATATACGGAACAAGTCTGTCATAGAGAATATGAACTTGCATCGTTCTATTGCGCTACGCTGGATATACTTGCGTGGTATATCATAAGAGATAGACAAGCTTGACATATTCAGGAAATTGTTTTTCTGCATCAAGCGTGTAGATTGGTATACGCTCGAAGTATCATCAATTCTGCGGAACATGCTTACGTCGCCAGGCTGTTTCCAACGATCATACAGTACGCGTCGGTCAGCGTTACGGTATGGGTCGGCTCCTTCTACCTTTTGTGCTAAAGTGCTGTTATATTGTTTTGCTCCCATTTCATAGCTGAAATTCATATAGAGGTTCAAGCCTTTCCATGTAAGGTTACTGTTGAAATAACCTTTAAACTTAGGATATGTATCGCCTACCTCTACACGGTCGTTCGGATCGTAGTCGAAAGTAAGTGATCCATCTCTCTTGATATAGATTTCGTTACCGGTTGCAGGGTCGATACCGGCAGAACGAACTAACATTAAGGCTGTTTGTGAACGTCCTTCTTCGTACATTCTGAATACGCTTCCACCAGTGTTGTTTATCAACTTGAGCGCTTCCTCGTTCATCGCTTTCATAGCGTTAGATATCTTGCGTATCTTGTTCTTTTCGTGCGATGTACTCAATGTTACATTCCAGTTTAGGTCTTTCTTGTAGTTGTTCAGTATGTTGAAACGCAAACGGGCTTCAAAACCTTTGTTATCCATAGAACCCATGTTCTCTGTATACGAAGTAAATCCGGTAGACGAAGCTACGTCAATATTAAGAAGCAGATTTTCGGTACGTTCCAAGTAAGCATCGAAGTTAAGGGTGATGATGTTTTTTAAGATTGACATATCAAGTCCGATGTTGTACTTCATTACGTTTTGCCATTTCAATGCTGGATTACCGTATGCGTTGATTACAGCTCCGTAGATGCCATTGTATTCAGAGTTGTTAGAGTAAACAAAGCGTGTAAGGGCTTGGTCGGCAGAGAAATTTGTAGAACCTGTGCTACCTACTGAGCCACGAATTTTCATATATCCGCTTTGAGTCCAGAATTTTTCGCGGTTTACGTTCCATGCTGCACCTACGGCCCAGAAAGGAGCGAAGCGCGACTCACGACCAAATCGGCTTGAACAATCTGTACGATAAGTAAAGTCGAGAATGTAGCGGTTGTCCCAGTTCAAGTTGGCATTACCGAAGAAACCGATAGATTTTGCACGGTCGAGGCTGCCCGAAGGGGTAGAGCCTTGTTTAAATTGTAAAGCATATGATGGATAAATCAACTTATCGTTCAAGAATCCGGTAGCAGTGTAGCCGTCAGATTCGGAGCGTGTTGTGATAAGTTCGCTACCTACACCAACGCTGACTGCGAGTTTATCGAATAAGTTTGTGTTATAGTTGGCGGTAAGGTTACCTTCTACGTCGATGTCGGTTCCGTTGCTTACAGTATAACTACCTTTTCTGGCTGCGTCTGTTACCCCTTCAAAGTTTACCGATTCGGGTGAAAGATAGTCTTCACTGCGATTCAGTTGCTTGGTAATGGCAATGTTGCCCTTGAACATCAAATGCGATGTTGCCCACCACTGTACCTGGAAGTTATCACGTATTTGTGTATACTTGTTAAATGATTTATTGGGTAGCAAGGAATTTACAAGTACATTTCGGATGGTTCTTCCGTTCGAAGTAAACTGGCGGCGCATTTCGCCTGTCTCTGCATCGTAGATACGTTCATATGGGTTCAGTGAAGTGTAATCCGAGAAAGAACCATATGGAGAGTCGGTTGCTTTTACATCGTCGATGGTGATGTCATTACGGGCAACCAATTTCTTTGCGATTTCGTAGCTGAAGTAAGCGCTGATTCCATATTTCAGACGTCCGGATTCCTTCATTACACCTTTATCATTATCATATTTTAGGTTCAATCCGTAGCGGAAATGATCATCACCACCTTCAAGGAATGCACTGTAGCGTTGGTTCAATGAAGTGGTAAGAGGCTGAGAAAGCCAGTAAGTATTTACTCCACGTTCTATTTCGCTTAATATCTTGTTGTATTTGATATCAAGTAGTGTCTGTTCTTCACGATTGCCGTATTTGTTAGTATACAGTCCAGCCAAACGCTCATATTCCAATTTTTCGCGAGCGTCCATCAGATTGTAAGAACGTAAGTCGGGGACTGATATATTATAGTTGGCGTTTACTGTTACTCTGATTTTTCCTGGGTCCGGACGTTTGGTGGTAATTAATATAACACCGTTGGCACCGCGCGAGCCGTAAAGTGAAGTAGCTGCAGCTTTCAGGATAGAGAAAGAAGCAATGCGGTTCATGTCCATATCGTATACGGTAGTAGCTGTTACTTCAATACCATCCATAATATAAAGCGGGGCGTTGGGGTTTGTACGAGAGTCATCAGCGTTCTCGCGCAAGTCGAATCCTTTTTCGCCACGTACTGTGATTTCAGGCATACGGTTAGGGTCGCTACCGAATTCTGTGTTTTTATAGTACGTACCGTCGGGTCGAATGCCGAGATAGCTTGTAGCAGATTAAGTGAACCTACTTTGGCAATTTCTTCGCCTCCTACTACTACTTCGGCACCTGTCTGACTAATTTTCTTTCGTTGGAAATATCCTGTTACAACTACGTCTTCCAGACTCTTTGAGTCTTCTTCGAGGATTATTTTATAATATTGTTTTGCTTTATTGAGGCGTACGGTTTGCGTCTTCATACCGATGAAGGAAACTTGCAACTGGTTTTTCCCTGCCGGAACAGATATGCTGAATGTACCGTCCATACCGGTAGAGACACCCATAGTTGAATTGCCAACAACGTAGATGTTAGCGCCGGGTATAGCATCACCTTTCTGGTCTACTACTGTACCTCTGATTTTATGTGCACCGTTTTCTGTAGAATGCTGTAGCTTACGCATTACCACAATGCCGTCTTTAATTACATAATCGAAACCGTGCTCAGTAAGCACACGCTTCAATACACTTTCCCATTTCTCTCCATTTGCTTTTACAGTAACAGAACGTGTACCTTTAAACATGTCTGCACTGTAGAGCATGTTGGCTCCTGTTTGTTTTTTTACTGCATCCAAAAAGTTCTCAATTGAGACTCCATTCAGATTCAATGTTACCGTTTTGTCTTTTGACGGTAACGCGCATAGCTGTATGGCGTAGCATAATACTACAGCTACAGTCAGCAACCATCGTTTTTCTCTCATAAACTTTAATAATTAATAAATAATCAATGTATATTCTCTCGTTTGTTGTATTTATTCCGTTTCTTCAACAGGTAGTCCTATTCTTACTTTTCCGTTTTCTATCCTGAAGTTTATCTTTCCAGTCAGCTCCAATGCATTGAGGAAAGTGTTCAGACTTTCATATCGCTTTACGTTTCCGCTGAAAGTAATATCACGTATCGCAGGACTGTCGAATGTTATTTCTATATTATACCATCGGCTAAAGGTGTTCATGATATCGCCAAGCGGACGATTCTTGAATGTATAAAGTCCTTTGGTCCACCCTGTGTATTCTTCTATGTCGACGGTACGTCCGGTTAATCCTTTCTCGCTTGTTATAGCTTGTTCGCCGGGATGAAGTATCAGCTCGCTTCCGTCTTGAGATTTGCAGCGAACCTTTCCGTGTACCAATGTGGTAAGGCAAGTAGTGCTTTCTGGATAAGCCGAAACGTTGAATGTAGTGCCAAGCACTTCTGTTTCGCCTAAACGAGTCTGTACTATAAAGGGGCGTGTCTCATCAGGAGTTACATTGAAGTATCCTTCACCTTCAAGATAAACAATTCGTTGTTTACCCAAGAATCGTATTGGGAAGAGTAGTTTAGAACCGGCGTTAAGGCATACTGTAGTACCGTCGGCCAATATTACTGTGTTTTCACCTCCATTTGGAGTGGCAAGTTCATTCGGAGCGTCCTGTAAATCTTCAGCTTCAATTTGAGAAGAGGATAAAGTGTCTTGAGGTACGTATGACAGTACACCTTTTTTATAGTGTACGGTTATTCCGTCTGTCTTTACATTGATGGCTGTTTCTTTGATGTTTACGATGCGACCGTCAGACAATGTCAGCTTAGCCTGCGAGGTGCCGGGCTGTATGATAGCGACTTTTTGCGCAGGCTTATATAAAACATCCGAAGTGTATATAGCTGTTCCTGCTATAAGAATGATAACAACCGCTGCTGCATACTTTATGTATTTCGAAAAAGAGAAACGTGGCTTACTCCTTTTTTCGTTAATATGGCGTAAGAATCCCTCATAGGCACTTTCGGCCGAGTATTTACGCAGTTTCTCTATTTCTTCTTTTACTGTACCGTGTTGTTGCAGTTCATTGATAATGTTGCATAAAGCAGGACATTCTTTTATTCTGCTATCAAGCTTTTCATGCTCTTCTGCGCTCATTTCGTTCAGAAGATGTTTCCTTATCAATTCTGCATCGTCACTTATGTTTCTTTGCTTACCCATTTTTTAGTGCCTTTTAATAGATAGCTGTTAAAAATGCTTTCTTATTATAATAC
>ERZ1034687.1153-NODE-1153-length-14593-cov-6.871922_pt1 | contig 14593 bp, 8 predicted proteins | sample MGYA00520704_ERZ1034687 | MGnify/ENA primary metagenome ERZ1034687 (study PRJEB33766, sample SAMN09781762) | gut metagenome | biome: gut microbiome | host: Homo sapiens | place: Madagascar | study: EMG produced TPA metagenomics assembly of the PRJNA485056 data...
CTCTTTATAAAGAGAGCATGAATGCTTATACATTTGAGCCAGCTTACGTTGGCAGCATCCTAACCATCGACGACATTTCACTAATCTACGATAAATAAGATGAAACAGACAATATACATACAAATATTGAGCCTCTTGGTGCTGTTGGTAACAGCCTGCAGTCAGGAAGAGTTGCCAGTGAATGACGGAAACTCCGGCTATCTATCGCTGAGTGTTGAGGTCAGTGATGTAAAAGTGAATATCGTAAACACTAAAGCGTTTGATTTACCGGATGTCGAGTTTAAAATAGATATCTGGCAGAATGGTGCTGTTAACAAACACTCTTATACTCTTTCTGACTTTCCGGCAAAGGTGAAATTAGATGTCGGGGAGTATACATTGAATATTTATAACGATGTCGCTAAAGCGAGTGACCCAAATAGTGGTCCACGTTATTTCCATACGCAAAACTTTGCAATAAAAGAGGGAATGACTACCAATTTAGGATCGGTAGAAATGATGATGCAGAATTTCGGTATTGCTTTGACACTGCCGGATGGATTTTCCGATTGGTTTAAAAGTTATACATTTACCGCAACGGTGGGTGAGGCTTCCAAAACTTTGAAAAGCGGAGAGATTGCTTATTTTGACTTTGCAGATGGGCTCCGCAATTTCTCTTACGAGTTGAAGGCAACGAACCAAGATGGAGAAGAGAAGAATAGCATAGGTAATTATCTAAAAGACAATACAGGTCGGCCTGTATTAGCAGCGAATGCTATTTACTTCATTAATTATAATATGGCAACCAAAAGTTTTATGGTGAGATAAAATGAAGTAAAGAATAAGGGGAAAATAATCCGACTTTTTCCAAAAGAAATGATTATCTTCGCCATATAAACAAATTTACCAGACTATGAGATATTTAGACCCTAAAGCAGATTTGACCTTTAAGAAGGTATTTGGCGAGCATGAAGACTTGGTCATCAGCCTGCTGAATGCCCTGTTGCCTTTACGTGCCGATGAAGAAGTAATAGAAGTGGAATATCTTCCAGCCGAACTGGTTCCGGATAATCCTTTGCGGAAGAACAGTATTGTGGATGTACGGTGCGTGGATGCCGTAGGACGTCAGTTTATTGTGGAGATGCAGATGGTCTGGTCGCCCGAGTTCCTTCAGCGAGTTCTCTTCAACTCAGCCAAAGCATACGTGCGGCAGTTGGACAAAGGCTTTGATTATAGTTTATTGAAACCCGTTTATTCCCTTAATTTGGTCAATGATATATTCGAACCCCAACTACCGGAGTATTATCACTATTTTAAGTTGGTTCATGAGGAACATACAGAGAAAGTAATAGACGGACTCCATTTGGTGTTCGTCGAACTTCCTAAGTTCACACCGCATAGCATGAGCGAGAAGAAAATGCAGGTGCTTTGGTTGCGTTACTTGACCGAAATAAAGGACGGGACGGAAAAGATTCCACAGGAACTTTTGGACAATGCAGAGACCGGCAAAGCCATATCCGTGTTGGAAACCAGCTCCTATAATGATGCCCAGCTTGCTTCCTACGATAAGTTTTGGGATACTATCAGTATCGAGAAGACCTTGTATAACAGCGGTGAACGAAAAGGCAGGGAGGAAGGTCTTATGGAAGGAGAAGCAGTCGGTATGGAAAAAGGCAGAGCAGAAGAGAAACGCAAGATTGCGTCAGGCATGAAACAAGTCGGTATTCCTTTGGAGACAATAGCTGTTATAACAGGACTTCCTCTTGAAGAAGTAAAGAGCATCTCTTCCCCTGAAATCGTGAATAAAAATTAAAAAAGGAAGCTTCAATAGGGGAACAGCATGGTTTGTGCGTCTTAATAATAAATAAATTATTAGTTTAGCTTAATATATCAGAAGCATCATGAAACAAATGTTGTGTATGTTATCCTTCGCTGTAGGGATATTGTCTTCCTGTTCGAGTAATCTAACCCATTCGGAGTTCTTCACTCCGGTAAACGAGAATACTTTACGAGCACCCGCTTATCCATTGGTTACGATAGACCCTTACACCAGTGGTTGGTCCATGAGTGATCAGTTAAATGCAGATCAAGTTCGGCATTGGACAGGAAAAGCCTTCCCTCTGTTGGGCGTTATTCGGATTGACGGGAAATGTTATCGCTTTATGGGTGAAGAAAAAACACCGCTTCAATCCCTATTACCAACTGCTGCCTTGGAAAAATGGGAAGCATCTTATACTTATTCCCAACCCAAAGGGGATTGGACGCAAATCCAATTTGACGATAGTTCGTGGAAACAGGGGAAAGCCGCTTTCGGTACGCCTGAAATGCAACATTTGTCCACTACTTGGCAGACACCGGATATTTGGGTGCGCCGTTCTTTTGAAGTGACAGATGATTGGAACGGGAAGGAACTCTTTTTGAATTATTCCCATGACGATGTGTTTGAACTCTATGTAAACGGCAAGGAGATTGTCAATACCGGACACACTTGGAAGAATGATGTGATGCTTGAACTGAATGATGAGGTAAAAGCTCTGCTGAAACCAGGGAAGAATGTGATTGCGGCTCATTGCCATAATTCGGAAGGCGGAGCGTATGTGGATTTCGGATTATCGGAGAAAATGCCGGATGCAACGTTCTTTACGGAAGCTGCACAACAGAAGTCTGCTGTTGTAATGCCGACACAAACCTATTATACTTTTGAATGCGGAGGCGTTCAGTTGGATGTCGTGTTTACCGCACCTTTGTTGATAGACGATTTGGATAAGATGACTCGTCCTATTAACTATCTCTCTTATCAGGTGAAACCTTTGGATGGCTCCGCACATGATGTGCAGATTTATCTGGAAGCCACCTCTTCTTGGGCTACCAATGTGCCAGGACAAGAGGTTTCTTCCATGATTGACCAAACTTCTAATGGTGTAATGTATGCAAAGACAGGAACAACCGCCCAGCCAATCTTAGGCACGCGTGGAGATGATGTCCGTATCGACTGGGGATATTTCTATTTGGCTTCAGCAACCCAGCCGAACAGCTCTATCGGAATCGGGGATTTCAAAGATATGAAGAAGGCTTTTTCGAAACAAGGTTTCTTCTCGACTGAAAAGATCATGGCTCCTTCCAATAGTGAACAGTCATTAGGTTATGTGGATAATTTAGGGAAAGTCTCCTCTCCTGCTTCTGGCTTTGCGATGATTGGTTATGACGATATTTACGCAATCCAATATTATGGCGATAACCGCATGGCTTATTGGAAGCACGATGGCAAGGTTGACATGAATCAGGCACTGGATCAAGCAGCGAGTGATTATGTAACCACATTGGATCGTTGCCGTGATTTGGACAAGAAGTTGATGAAAGATGCTTATGATGCAGGCGGTCAACAATACGCCGAACTTTGTGCCTTGGCTTACCGGCAAGCCATAGCTGCTCATAAACTGGTGGAAGATAAGGAAGGAAACCTTTTGTTCTTCTCCAAAGAGAACTTTAGCAACGGTTCCATTGGAACGGTGGATGTCACTTACCCTTCCGCTCCGCTCTTCTTGGTTTACAATCCTGATTTGTTGAAAGGCATGTTGAACTTTATCTTTGGATATAGCGAAAGTGGAAAATGGACAAAACCGTTTGCGGCACATGACTTGGGCACTTATCCGTTGGCAAACGGACAGACTTACGGAGGTGATATGCCAGTAGAGGAAAGCGGGAATATGTTGATATTGACAACTGCCATTGCCATGCGCGAGGGGAATGCGGTTTATGCCAAGAAGCATTGGAAAGTTTTGACTACTTGGGCAGATTACTTGATTAAAGAGGGATTGGATCCGGAGAACCAACTTTGTACAGACGACTTTGCCGGACACTTCGCCCACAATGCGAATCTTTCTATCAAGGCCATTTTGGGTATAGCTGGTTATGGCAAAATGGCTGAGATGTTAGGAGATAAGGAAACGGCTGAGAAATATTTGGCAACTGCCCGTGAAATGGCTGCCAAATGGAAAGAGATCGCGGCAGATGGAGACCATTATAAGTTGACATTTGACAAACCCGGCACTTGGAGCCAGAAATATAACTTGGTTTGGGATAAAGTCCTGGATTTAGGAATATTCGATGAAAGTATTGCCCAGACGGAAATGGCGTATTATAAGACGGTCCAGAATACTTATGGACTTCCTTTGGATAGCCGTAAAACCTATACAAAGTCTGACTGGATTGTTTGGACGGCTACCATGGCAGACAACAGCAATGACTTTAATGCTTTGATAGTTCCACTTTATAAATATGTAAATGAAACGACGACCCGTATTCCATTGAGCGACTGGCACGAGACAACCGATGGCAAATCAGTTGGATTCAGGGCTCGTTCAGTTGTAGGAGGATATTATATGAAAGTGTTGGAACAACTTATGTTGCAGGATAAATAATTGTTACATTTAAATAGAAACACATGAAGAAGACTTTATTCGTATGTTGTGCATTAGCTTTGGCTTTATGCGCTCAAGCTCAATGGAAGCCTGCCGGGGACAAAATCAAGACGCAGTGGGCAGAACAAGTCAATCCGAAATCTGTATTGCCGGAATATCCGCGTCCTTTGATGGAACGCTCGGAGTGGCAGAATTTGAATGGTGAATGGGAATATGCCATTAAACCGCTCGGTGAAGTTGAGCCTGCCTCCTTCGATGGGAATATCTTGGTTCCTTTTGCCGTGGAATCATCTTTGTCCGGTGTGCAGAAAGAGGTAGGAGAAAAGAATGAATTGTGGTATAAACGCTCTTTTACCGTTCCAGCCAAATGGAAAGGGAAAGATGTGATGCTGAACTTTGGTGCCGTCGATTGGAAAGCTGAAGTCTTTGTAAACGACGTATTGGTCGGTTCGCATAAAGGCGGTTATACTCCGTTCTCGTTCAATATTACTCCGTTCTTGAAAGGATCAGGTGCCCAGAAGTTGGTAGTTCGTGTTTGGGATCCAAGCGACAAAGGTTATCAGCCAATTGGAAAACAGACCTCTAACCCGCAAGGTATTTGGTACACTTCTGTAACGGGTATTTGGCAGACTGTTTGGTTGGAGCCGGTTGCTTCTAACCACATCACTGCGGTCAAATCTATTCCTAACGTAGATGCGAATGCTCTGAATGTAACTGTAGGTGCTTCTACTCCTTGTGTTACATCCATTGTTGAGGTAAAATTGTTGGATAAAGGAGCAGTGGTTGCTTCGGCTAAAGGTGTGCAAGGCCAGGAACTCCGCTTAGGCGTAAAGAATCCTACTTTGTGGTCTCCGGAAAATCCTTATTTGTATGACATGAGCATTACTTTGTCCCAAAATGGGAAAGTAATCGACCAAGTCAAATCCTACACGGCTTTCCGTAAAATCTCAGTAGAGAAGGACAAAAATGGCATTCTACGAATGTGTTTGAACAATAAGCCGCTCTTCCATTACGGGCCGTTGGATCAAGGTTGGTGGCCGGATGGTTTGTATACTGCTCCGACAGACGAAGCTTTGCTTTATGATATCAAAAAGACCAAAGAATGGGGCTTCAATATGATACGTAAACACGTGAAGGTTGAACCTGCCCGTTGGTACTACCATTGTGATAAAGAAGGAATCTTGGTTTGGCAGGATATGCCGAGCGGTGACATGGGTAATCGTTGGGAGCCTCACAAATATAACGGAGGAACAGATAAAGAACGCTGCGTGGAATCTGTGGCTAACTATTACCAGGAATGGAAAGAAATCATGGATTTGGGCGTGTCTCATCCTTCCATTGTTGTTTGGGTTCCGTTCAATGAAGCATGGGGACAGTTTGATACTGAAAAGGTTGTAGCATGGACAAAGGCTTATGATCCTTCCCGTTTGGTTAATCCAGCCAGTGGGGGAAACCATCGTCCTTGCGGAGACATTTTGGACTTGCATAACTATCCTGGACCGGATATGTTCTTGTTCGATGCACAGCGTGTCACAGTATTAGGCGAATACGGCGGTATCGGTTTGCCTTTGGAAAATCATTTGTGGTGGAACAAACGTAATTGGGGTTATATCCAGTTTAAGAACAGCGATGAGGTGACTGCCGAATATGTCAAGTACGCAAATGAACTGAAAGGCTTTGTGAAACGTGGTTTCTCTGCTGCTGTTTATACACAAACTACCGATGTGGAAGGCGAGGTAAATGGCTTGATGACTTACGACCGAAAGGTGATAAAGATCAATGAGGCGAAAGTAAAAGCAGCCAACCAGTCCGTTATCAAATCCATGAATGAATAATTTTTAAGAGATAAAACGATTGATTTGAACAATTTCAGAGGTGTTGTAACAGCATTAAAACACTGTTTAAACGGTGTTTTAATGCTGTTTATGTTTTATCTTAATACACATTTCGTTTTTCCGGATTTATTGATAAAACGATTGATTTTAAACATACCGTTGTTTTAAAAAAAACATTGGACGTTTTTGAAAAAACATTGGACGTTTTCAAAAATTCCTCGTGATGTTTTTTTCAAAACAATGGTATCTTTTTCGGGCTATTGCTGCATTATTTTAAGTCGCTTATTCATAGGAAGATATATTCCATAGTTCACCGACTTTCCCCTCTTGCACTTTAGACGTAAACAATTTCCTTAAGTTGTCAACGGTAAGTGCATACGTTGGAGCAAAATCGTCGGATTGCATGTATTCCAACAAGCTGCGATAGAATTGGCGAGCTTCTGGTTTGTCTTGTACCGATTTCAAATCCGACATGCAAACCAACAACTTGCCATTTCCCACCTTGAACTCAAACAACAATCCCAATTTGTGATTGCGTTCCACATTGTCAATAACTTGGACAATTGGTTTGTAATCTGCTGAGAGGCGGTCCAATATCATAGGATAACTTTGTTTGATAATCGGGAACCATTGCCAATTGGTGTGGAATTCTGTTGGGAAATTAGCCAAAGCGGGATGTTCCGGCTGTGCTAAAATTCCTAATGTTCCTGGAGAAACCGGACGCTTTAGCCCTTCACAAATGGTTCGGAACATGCGGTAATTCCAATAGTCTGTTTGGAATAAGGCACCAACTGTCTGCCCTTTCATTTGTTCTCTGTTGGGAAACCATAACACCTGTTTCCCTTCAGCCAAAGATTCGAAGGCTTGATTCATCTCTTCTGTGACAAGGACATCTTCTGGAACTTCCGGTCGGTTGTTTGCCGGATAAATCCAAAGCGGATAAGTGTTATGATAAGGCGTCCCTTCAATGGTTAAGCTCAAAACAATCTTTTGTGCCTTTGGCAAATCTGCAATTTGAGGTTGGATGGAACCAATGGACGCTAATACCCCTTGCTTCGCTTCTATGGCTAATTCTCCTTGGTCAATGAGCTGCTGCCGGTTATCCATTACTCTCCAAATGAGTTTCCGGTTATTCAAGTCGCCATCGGAGTAGTTGGCGATTTCAACCTTCCCCGTCAGTTTCTCATCGTTGCTCCAGCAGAACTTCTCCGTACAGAAAAGCGGAACGACCTCCGAGCAAGATTGCCGCCATTCTTCCGGAGTAATCAGACCTTTGCTATCCATGAAAGCATCCAATACACCGACATAAGCAGAACCTTGTCCGGGATAATCTTGCAAGTCTAACAATTGGAAACCTCCCCATTCCGGTGTGCGGAGATTCATCTCCATATCTGCCCGGTATAAGATAGCCGACCATTTGCCCGACGCCATGAAGAAATCATGTGCTTGCTCTTTCATGCCAGCCTCTTCCAACCTCTTTTGGAAGACTTCAATGTTACGAGGTTTCAGTACGCCTGTATATTTTTGGATCTCTTCATAGTTGGGATAGACTTGGAATTGCCCTGTTTCGTGGCTGATGATAGGCACATCGCAAAGCATATTCGCTGAAGAGAAGTTCATCATTGAATTGGGATATGTGTGGTTCAGATATCCGCCATCGTAAGCATCGGCAAAAGAGAAAGAGGCACGAGTATGCGTATTGAATTGCTTCTCCTCTTCTCGCCCGACACGGCACGTGGTGAAATAATCCTCGTCTGCCTGTTTTCCCGTTAAAACCCAAATAGTTGTTAGAACCGGAAGCGTACAGATGGCGTTCGTCCTCCTTTTTGAAGGTTTGTATCAGCATTGCCAATCCCTCTTCTCCGTTCATCTCATTTCCCAAAGCAAACATGACGAATGAGGCGTGGTTGCTGTAAGCCCGATGTAAGTTCCGTCCCTCTTTCAATAAGAAATTACACAAAGTAGTATCACTTATATCCACATGTCCCCAAATCGGCAGCTCTGGCTGTAAATAAACACCTTCCATGTCTGCAGCCTCAAAACAGGCTTCAGGAGGACACCATGAATGGAAACGGTAATGGTTGATACCGTATTCTTTAGCGACTTGGAAATAATGCCTCCAACTATCCACGTCCATGGCAGTATGGGCAATCAACGGGAATACGCACGCATCATGCTTGCCTCTGAGGAATGTAACTTTGTCATTGATGACAAACTGTTTGCCTTTTACCCGGAAATCCCTCAATCCGAATGTGGCTTGTTGCGTGTCTATATTACCATTTGCTTTCAAAGAGGCATAAATACGATAAAGGGCAGGGGAGAACTCATTCCATTCCACTGCATTGTTTCCTAAAGGCAGCTCAACGACCTGTTCGGATTGGCTCCAATCAACTGCCACTTTGATTGTCCCGCTCTTTTGTCTCTTTGGGGTATTCCAACTTTCGGCGTACAACGATAATTCTCCAGGATATGAAGGATTAGCATCCGGATTCCGGAGTTTTATGTGCGCTGTAACCGATTTGCGGTTGTAGTTAGGATACAATTGGATATCTTCTATGCCGCAAATAGGCAAACGTTCGATATAGAAGTCCCCGATAACCCCATTCCAGTTAGTTTGCGTAGAACTTGAATAGGCATGTGAAGAGCCATAAACTTGTTGAGGAACAGCCTGGCTGCTGTTATCTATAAGAATGGCAACCGTATGTTCGCCGGGTGAAAGGAATGAAGTAAGCTCATAGATTTGCGGAGTTGATATGTTATCATTACTACCCGCATATTTCCCGTCAATCCATACGGAAGAAGGCTTTGTCCTTTCCATGCATAACCGGACAGCCAATCCGTTCCAGCCTTCAGGGATGGCAATGGTTTTAGTGTATAAAGCCTGCCCTTCATAGATATATTCGCGGGAAAGAGCCATTGTTTCCGTCATGTCTGTATTGTATTTCCCCTTCTTCCCTTCGTCTGTCGTGCCGGGAAGAAACAGGGAATCCGAGCATCTGTTCCCTATCCAATCCGCAGTTATTCCTACCGATGCAGTATCCAATTGAAGTCCCCAATTCCCATTTAAGGATATTCGGTCGCGAGTTTGGGAATCAATTTGTTCAGAACAAGAAAAGCAGAAGCAAGCACCCATCAAAAGAGCCGCTATTTTTAGGTAAGTATTCATGATAAGATATATTTGTAAATAGCACAGTTGTCATTGCAATATTCGTCATAAATAGTGATATATGCAAGAGATATCTGAATAGATTGATGGGTGCAGAAGAAAACACAATAAAAGTGAACTCTATTTGGATGCTTTTGCTGTCATGACTTTCCCGACAGGACAAGAGATGTCAATATAACTGAAAGGATTGCCAAAAATGTCTTCTGTATGATTGGCTATTTCTCCATTGATGGAAGATAAATCTCCTGGGAACATAGCCCTCCATGTTATTTCTTTTGAAGTGTGGTTGATAAATGAACTATTATGCTTAGAGTAATGGATTAATGATATAGTTCCGTCAAATACAGAAATATTTCGCAAAGCAATCCACTGTTCATTTTTATTTAATCGTGGCAGAGTTGAGATTCTCCAAATTGATGCGTCTGCATCAACACCAGCTAAACCAGATACAACTCCTTCAATAATGCCACTGGCAACTTCAGGATAATCCCGTCGTTCATTCTGATATAATAGATTTAATGAATTGTATCCCTCTTGATTCAGATTGTTTCTATAGAATAACATTGGATAGTAACTCATGTTTTCTACGTTTGTTTCTTTAACTACTAAAATGGATAGTAAACGATTAATTCGTTCAGGCTGGTCAATGATATTAAACCATAATGGGAAAGAATTTGTTCCTCCTTCTATTAACTCACCATCTATCTTATATGCATAGTAGTTTTGACTTTTTTCGTTCCACCAAGTTGTATGGTATAGTTCCGCATATTCTCTGGCTTTATTTCTGTATTCTTTTGCCAATTGGTTTTCACCTTTCAAGGAAAGCATGTTTGCATAATCTAATAGCCCTTTGTAAATTGCAGCAATCAAATCCCCTGTAACACTTAAGCCGTTAACCGATTCTTCATAGGAAGGCAATCCTCGAACTCCTTTGAACCGATATGTTTTCAAAGAGGAGTCTTCATTCATGACTGTCGGACGGTTCATTATTTCATTGACATTCAATTGCCAAATGTCCATATATTCATGTAAAGAGAGCTGATAGAAGTGGTTAAAAACGGGATTGTCCAAGTATTGTTTATTACCAGTCCACTTATAAAGTTTATAACAAGCTTGGAGCACATCAAAGTTAGCATTCAAGTTATACCAAAAATCTTTGTCAGATTCATAGTCAACAGGAGCAGGAAGATTATCTTTGTTAATTTCCCAATATGAGCAATAATCTTTATCAGCGGAAATGTTTTCAACAAATTTCCTCATCATATTGTAGTTCTCTTCCCCATGTCCGTTTATCTCTTCTCCGATACATTGGTGGGAGACATCACGCATACAAAAAGCTTCACGGGCAGGAAGGGCTGCTTCATACCATGGACCAACTGGATCATTCTTATCTCCGACATATTTATTTGAACTGTTGATTGCCCATTTGAATAGGTTGACTAAAGAAGAGTCATTGGATTGTATATCCAACGTTTCTGTTTTGTTGATAGATAAATCTGGATAATATGTATCCGTATTTTTGCAAGCCGATAAAAATAATAGCCCGCATAGAATAAGTATTTGTGATTTCATATCTTAATGTATAAAAAAAGCGCATTGGCAAATGTAACTTACTAATGCGCTTTATGTGAATGAATCGTTATTGATTAAATTTTATCATATCCTGGATTCTGTTCCAATTTAGCATTCTTTCTGATTTCAGAATTAGGAATAGGCATTAAATAGTGATTTGGGGAGATGAATTTTCTCGTATCCACTTGCTCAATTTGATAACTCTTTGTACCATCTGATTTCTTGACAATCTTAATGCCGTTTTCAGGACCATTATCTGTTCTTTCGGCAATCAACCATCGTCTTACGTCATACCAACGGTGTTCTTCAAAAGCTAATTCAATTTTTCTTTCGTGACGAATTGCTTCGCGCAACTTATCTCCTGATACCGTAATATCAGGTAAGATATTGCTTTTCCCTGCCCTTGCTCTTTCTCGAATCAAATTGACATACTTACGAGCTTCTTCTTCATTTCCTATTTCAAAGCTTGCTTCTGCATAATTTAAGTATAGTTCAGCTAATCGGCAATAAACCCACGGTTGGGAACCGTTTGTTTCCCAAGGAGACACCAATGATTCATCCATGAATTTACGGATGGTGTAGTGTGTATCAGATTTGTTCCAGTTATCTGTACCGTATTCACTATCTTTACCTCCCGTCATGCCATCTTCATTAATCCAGAAATCAGCAACACCATCTCTGAATGTTTGTCCATCACATACGATAGAAGCATAAAAACGAGGATCTCTACCTTTCCATGGATTTTCAGTAGCTTTAGCATAAATAGCGGGGTCAGGCATACTGCCGTCTTCCATTTCGTAGCTGTCAACCATATCCTGCAATACGCAAGTAGCAGACCAACCAGTCCATCCATTGGGTGTGTTTTCCCAATCAAATCCGTTGTTATATTCAGAAGTGTATAATCTTTCAAAGATTATTTCCGGACTTTGTGGATTTAAGAACAATCCTTTATAATCACCATCCAAGCTATATACCCCTAAATCAATAACAGCTTTGGCTGCATCAGCTGCATTTTGCCATTTTGATTTATCGTTGTTTGTATTCCATTGAGGGCTTGCTGCATGTAACAGCATTCTTGCTTTCATGGCCAATGCTGCTCCTTTAGTTGCTCTACCAAAATTGCTTCCGGATTGTTGAAGAGGAAGTAACTCTGCTGCTTTATTAAACTCCTTTACGATAAAATCTACACATTCTTCGTAAGAATTGCGGCTTAATTCCATATCATCATCCAAAGTAAACGTTTTTGTAATTAATGGAACTCCACCATATCTTCTTACCAAATCCATATAATAATAAGCGCGCAAGAATGTCATTTCTCCAATTAACATATTCTTGTCTTGTTCGTCGGCTTCCAATTTATCAATGTTGTCAAAGAAAATGTTGCAGCTTCGGATGTTTGCATAGTAAGAATCCCAAAGTCCAAAACCTCCATATTGGTCTGGTGTCATCTCTCCACGGGTTAGCGTGTATGAATTGTCCCAACTGAAGTTGTTACGAGATTCATCACAGACGAATCGTAAAGCTGAATGGTTGAAACCATTTGCCAACAAGGTATAATGTCGAGTGACATAAGCTTGCGTTAAGTTCTTGTCTGAAAATATATTTGATTCTGTATAAGAATCCAGCGGTTCTACATCTAAGAAGTCGCAAGAAAAGAGGCTCGTTGCGAGAATCGCCATGATGGTATATTTAAAAATTTTCATCTTGTCGAGTTTTTATTTGTTATTATCAGAATGAAACATTAAGCCCAACACTGTAAGTTCTTTGTTGAGGATAATATTGACCCGCATTTACTGCACTTGATTCAGGATCTTGGAATCCGATATGGTCAATGGTGAACAAATTGTTTCCTGTCAAGAAGAACCTCAGACGTTCAACATAGAATTTCCTTGTAAGATTAGATGGAACGGTATAGGCCAATTCTACATTCTTTAATCGGATAAAGGAGGCATTCTTTAACCAAAAGTCTGAATATTTAGTATTCATATTGTTGTCTTTGTTGAAAGCTCTTGGATATTTTGCATTTGGAGTTAATTCTGCAGAAATCCATCTTTTGTCAAAGAATTCTTGATAGGTATTAAAGGAATATGGAATAATCATTTGTTTTGCTCGTGCTTGTCCACTCCAAAGAATATTCAAGTCGAAACCTTTCCAAGAAAGTCCCATATTCACGCCAAATACGATTTGAGGAATGTTACTGATGTAATCTCTGTATTTGTCGTTGCTGGTTAATTTCCCATCACCATCCAAATCTACATATTTAATATCTCCTGGACGAGCGTTGGCAAAGTGGGGAGAGTTATCAATTTCTTCCTGTGTTTGATAAATACCATCGGTTTTGTACATCAACCAAGAATCAATAGAGTAACCTGTTCTCTTTTGCCATTCCGGAACGTTGGCTGCTTCATCGAAGAATACGATTTTGTTTTTAGCAAACGTCAAATTGAAGCCAAGATTATAAGCAACCTGGTTCACTTTATGATTATGCGTAAGCATGATTTCTATACCTTTATTGTTGACCTCACCGATATTTTGGTCAGGTAAAGTAAGTCCGGTATAATTTGGAATAGATGCGTTTTTAGGAGTTAAGATATCTTTTCTGTTCTGGAAGAAATATTCAACATCGAAACCTAAAAGTCCATTCCAGAGTCGCCCTTCTAATGCAATATTCTTTGTGTCTACTTTTTCCCAAGTGATACTTGGATTACCAATACGAGCTTCCTTAAACGCATTGTTCATGGTCGGAGTATCTCCTAAAATGGCTCCATTGACCATGGAGAATGTGGTAAGATATTGGAATTGATTAACACGGTCATTTCCTAACTTACCCCAGGATGCTCTCAATTTTAAGTCGTCAACCCAAGAATAATTATTCATGAAGGCTTCTTCGCTAATTCTCCAGCCTGCAGACAAGCCAGGGAATGTACCCCATCTGTGACCACCGGAGAAATTCATAGAACCATCGTGACGTAAGGTGAACTCTAACATGTAACGGCTCTTGTAGTCATAATTTAAACGACCGAAGATATTCTGACGAGCAGAAATATAGCCATAACCAGAATTTGTTTTTTCCTTATCTCCACCATAATTTAAATACGGAAGCTTATCACTTAAATAATATCCGCGCCATGCAGAGAAATAGTCACCTTCTGTCTTGCTTTGCTCATAAGCGACAAAAGCTCCTACGTGATGCTTTTCTAAGAATGTGCGATCATATGCAATGCGGGCATGGAGTGTATTTGTATGATACTTCTTATCACTTTGAGACAAATTGATGACATTGTTATTGGCATTTGTCGTCTGTTTGATGTATTCTCCTGTTGCATCGCTGTAAGTGTACGTATCCCAAACATTTTGAAAATTCTTGTTTCGGGTGTCAATACGATCGAAAGCTGCATAACCGCTTACGGAAAGACCTTTTGTTACTTTGTCCAAATTTAGATTAAAATGAAGCTTTGTATTCAAGTTGAAGTTGTCCGTTTTGTTGTTCCCGACATCTTCACCGTTGGCTAATACTGCCAAGTTATTACCCCAAGCGATACCAGGGCCAGGTAGTCCGTTAGGATAGGGCTTACTAAATTATTTTTACCAAACATTCTAGTGTTGGGGTTAAAACACCC